>ERZ1106941.206-NODE-206-length-92765-cov-27.903053_pt1 | contig 92765 bp, 79 predicted proteins | sample MGYA00403670_ERZ1106941 | MGnify/ENA primary metagenome ERZ1106941 (study PRJEB35170, sample SAMEA104062400) | human gut metagenome | biome: human gut; feature: human-associated habitat; material: faeces | place: Denmark | collected 2012-06-04 ...
GGCGCTGTTCGTCCTTGCTGTCAACAAGGGCTTATGCGCAACGTTTCGCACGATTCTTGTAATAGTGCGACTCGTCAATAAAGAGACGGTCTATACCGAGTTCTTCAAAGGTTACGACATCATCCTTTCTTGATTGATCGTTTAATTTTTCCAGCTTTGTTTGCAGGGAGCGCTTTGTCTTTTCAAGCTGTTTGACAGAAAAACGGTCGCCACGGTTTCTCTTTATATCCGCAATCCCTTCGATAATATCACTAAGTTGCTGTTCTAAAACAGCCCTCTGTCTTTCAATGCTTATCGGGATTTTTTCAAACTGCGAGTGACCGATAATCACAGCGTCATAATCGCCTGTGGCAATCCTGCCGCAGAAGCGTTTTCGGTTTTTCATCTCAAAGTCTTTCTTTGTAGCGACTAAGATATTTGCCGCAGGATAGAGCTGCAAGAACTCCGCCGCCCACTGCTCCGTCAAATGATTCGGCACGACAAAGAGGGATTTATTGCACAGTCCGAGCCGCTTGGATTCCATAGCGGCGGCAGTCATTTCAAAGGTTTTGCCTGCGCCTACGGCGTGCGCTAAGAGGGTGTTTCCACCGTACAAGATATGGGCGACTGCATTTTTCTGATGTTCCCGCAGCTCGATTTCAGGATTCATACCACTAAAAATGATATGGCTCCCATCATACTCACGGGGGCGGATACTGTTGAATTTGTCGTTATACAGCCGTACCAGCTTTTCCCGTCTTGCGGGATCACGCCATACCCAATCCTGAAAGCCCTGCTTGATAAGCTCCTGCTTCGACTGGGCAATAGCGGTTTCCTTTTTATTGAGGACAGCTTTCTTTTTTCCCTCATCATCTTCCATATAGTCAAAGACACGCACATCTTTCATATTGAGCGTATCTTCAATAATTTTGTAGGCGTTGACTCGCTTTGTGCCGTAGGTATTATAGGCTTTCAGATTGCTGCGGTCATAGGATTTACCCTCTACATTCCATTCGCCCGTCAGCTTTGAGTAGTGGACTTTGATGTTCCACTGTGCATATCTGGGCGTATCCAAAAATTCGTACATAAACTGCTGTGCGATTTCTTCCGGCAGCCAAGTCGTACCGAGCTGCACGAAAATCTCACTGGCAGTCAGGTCTTTCGGCTGTACCTTTTCCAGCGCTTCCACATTGATTTTGTAATCTTCGGGATAGACTTCTGCGGATTTTTTCGCCCAAGCGAGCTTTTCCCGCACATTTCCGGAGAGATATTCGTCCGCCATCAGGTACTTTTGCTCGGTACTGCCTCCGTAGCCGTACATCGGGTTTAAGAAGATTACGCCCTTTAATTCCTGATAGATTTCTTCTTCGGTCTTGCCCGTGAGAGAACACATATATTCCATATCCACATAGGCTTTTTCGCCCATAGATACAGCAAGTGCTTCACTGGCGGTATCAACAGAAGTAACAGGGGTGTGAGGCTTGATCGTCCGTTTCGTGAACATATCCGCCTTGCGTTCAAGCTCCCCGTTTTCGTCCAGCACCTCCAGTGCGGAAAGCAGGGCAAAAGAACTGTCCTGCGAAAAAGCGGACACATTCGCACGGGAATTGATCAGTCCGTACTTCTTGGAAAAAGTATCGTAAAGCGCATTTAACTTCTGCTGTTCCTTTTCAACTTCATAATCGGGATAATCGGCAGTCTGCATTTCAATCAGGCTGCGAACACTATTCCGTATGGCAATCATACCCTTGATCCGGTTTTCAGCCGTAGCCGAACACTCCACCGGCGTCATTCGGGAATTTTCACGGTAATAGATTTTATCGTCCACAACCGTATAGGAAAAGTTGCGGACTTCGGGATCGGCGGGAATGGAATGATCTTCTTCGGTCAATTCCTCGTCCACTTCGTAATCTGTAATCTCTGCGTGGATATTAGAAATGGCTTCGTTCAAAAGCTCTGCAAGGTCGGCGTTTTCATAAGGGACAACGGTATCTTCCTCGCCGAATCTGCCGGATACAGTTTTCCATTCGCCCAATACCATTTCAGGGTGATCGACGAAGTAGGCGTTCATCTTCACGCCGTTTTCATCGGTGTTCAGGTGTACCCACTCCGGCTCAAGGTCAATAAGTCTGTCTCGTTTCTGTAATATCAAAATATCCGAAACGACCTCTGTTCCGGCGTTTCCCTTAAAGGTGTTGTTCGGCAGGCGAATAGTGCCGAGCAGGTCGGCTCGTTGTGCGATATATCTCCGCACGGCTGGATTTTCCTTATCCATTGTGCCTTTACTCGTTATAAGCGCCATCACGCCGCCCGGTCTGAGCTTATCTAAGGATTTTGCAAAAAAATAGTCGTGAATTAAAAAGTTATGCTTGTTATACCTCCTGTCATTGACTCGAATATCCCCGAAAGGCACATTGCCGATTACAGCGTCAAAGAAGCTGTCGGGAATATTTGCTTCCTCAAACGGCTGCGCCGCTATCGAGGTTTTCTGATAAAGCTGCTGTGCGATACCTGCCGAGATTTTGTCGATCTCCACGCCGTAAATTTTGCTGTCCTGCATTGAACTGGGCAGCATACCGATAAAGTTGCCGATACCGCAGGAAGGCTCCAAGATATTGCCCTCCTTAAATCCCATCTGTTCCATTGCCTTGTAGATCGAGGAAATGACAACGGGCGGGGTGTAGAAAGCGGTAAGCGTACTTGCCCTTGCGCTTTCATACTCATCGGGAGAAAGGGCAGTGTAAAGCTCGATAAACTCGTCCGCCCACGAGGAATTGTTTTCATCAAATGCTTCTGGAATACCGCCCCAACCGACATACTGTGATAGTATCTCCTGTTCTTCGGGTGTTGCAAAACGGTTATCAAACTCACATTCCTTCAGCACCCTGATTGCCTCCATATTCCTGCGGAAGCGTTCTTTTTTGCCTGCCTCCGGCACTTCGTGGAAAGCGAGGTCAAAAGTGTGCCTTTCGGACATAGGTATATCGGGGTGCAGATCAAAGGTTTGTATCCGTGAGCGTTTCTGCTGACTAAACGCAGGCGTTAATGGCTCGTTTTTTTCGGGTGTAGGCTGCTTAGCAGAATTTTGTTCTGCCATTTCAAGTTCCTCATCAGACAGATACACAAGATCGTTAAAGGAAAGGCTCTGTAAGCTCCTTTCAATCATATCTTCGAGGGAAGAAAACTGTTCGCTCCTGATAACATTTCCGTCTGCAAGGGTTTCAAGTCGGTAATCCACAAGATTAACTCTTGCCTGAATTTCGTGCTTATCATCTTCGGTTGTTGTATAAGCAAGCTCCACATTGGAAAGGTCGGTATAATCCGCACCTTCCTCCCGTTCAAACTCATCCCGGCAATACTCATCTATGAGCGCTTTTGCCGTATCCAGTTCGGAAACAGATTTCTTGACCTGTTCTAAGTAATCATTTGCCTGCCACTCGCTCTTAAATTCCTCCCTGACGCCCTCATTGTCTATATAGATAGCTTCCGTCAAATCGTCCCAAATGGCATAACCGTCATCGGTTTCAATAACGAAAAATCTCTCGTCAGGCGGGAGCATATTTTCTGCCGCCCTGTCATTTGCGAGATAGGGCGAATCAATGATTTCTACGCCTTTTGGTTGCGGATCAAGGCTGCCGATAAAATCCTGCGGTACAGTGTTCCCGTCTTTATCCTTATAGAAAACGACAGTAAAAGGAACACCGTAGAAAGTTTCCTCCTTAATGTCTTTTTCAAACTGGTATAGGCTGGTATATTCAACGCTTTCCCGCACTGTACCGTCTGTATGCAGATAATCAATCCTGCCGATTGGCTGCGACTGCACCGGATCTTCCTTATTGCTTGATACGATGTTTCGGGTATTTCGCTCTCCGTTTTCAAGGGAAGAAACCGCCACATCAAAGCCACGGTCAAGCAGCATATTTACATAGGTTTCTAAACGGTTTGCCGGAAAGCCGCACATTCCCGTTCGCTGGTTATTCCCGATAGAGCGAGAAGTCAAATTCAGCTCCAAAGCTTCGCTGACGGTCTGTGCGTCCTCTCCGTAGGCTTCAAAGAAATCGCCCATCTGATACAGCACGAGGCTGTCGGGATTATCACTCTTGATTTCGCTGTATTCATTGTAGAAAGCCGCAAATCGACTGTTATTCTCATTCTGCTGAACAAGGCGCATAAAGCTGTCCTTGCGCTCCAAGCGTGGCTGCGGATTTTGCACAGAGCGATCCATAAGCGTAACATTCCAGTCGTCTACTCGTGTGATTTCAAACGGCTTTCCGTCTAAATAAACCTTGTCGCCAATTTTATAAGTGGCAGAGAATAACGCTTTTTGCTGTTCCTGTGCCGCCGCCTGTTCGATCCTTGCGACCACATCTTCAGGCAGACCGTCCACATAGTAGTGGATTTCGCCCTCGTTGCTGATATGAGCAATCGTCTGATAATCGCCGTTTTCTTCTACGGCTCTGTTCCAGACGGTAAGGCCGTTTCCAAGATACCCCATACCAATGTCAAAGGCTGGCGCTTCGTCTGCCTTTTCTTCGGGTAGTAACTCCTTGACCTTCAGGTGGTCGTTCAGCGGATTTTCCCGCACTCGACGGTCAAATTCCGCCCTGTCCATCTCCTTATTGAACAGAGGAAACTGCGTGTCAAAAAGTCGTACCTGTTTATCATCAAAGGCAAGTATTTCATATTCGTCAGCGCCCATATATACCGTATCGCCGAGATGATAGGCATACTGCGCTTCCTGCTGCGGCTCGCTTTCAGCTGCCTGCACTGTTTCCTGTTCGGGTGGAGCAGAGGAGAGGATTTCACGGTTTCTCTGTTCTTCGGCAAGTTCCGCTCGGCGTTCCTCCTGCTTTTCAAGCCACTGCGGGTAAATCTCTTTTTCCTTTGGATTGAGATAACGGTCGAGGCGTATCAATTCCTTTATCCGCTTCTCAACCTGAGTCCAAGTCAGCCGGATATGCGGCTTATCGTCCCCAATGCCTTTTGAGATCAAAATTCCTTTTCCGTCGTGCTGCTCGTCAATTCCTGCGCCGACAATAACAGGATAAGCGCCGCCCCAACCGTATTCGTCTTTTAAGAAATCGGCATTTTCCTTTGCGGACAGACTTTTTTCAAACTGCTCATAGATACGGAATTTTCCCTCAGATACACCGCTTCCACGGGCAAGTACAGTATCAATAATTTCCTGAGAAAAAGAAAAGGCAGAGGTTTTTTCCTCTGCCTGCATATCCAAAAAATTCAGTTGTCCGTCCATAGACGGTAACGGCTTCCTTGTATCCTGCAATTCGCCGAGCAGCCGCATTGCTTCAAAGTGCTGTGCGATCACGCTCCAATCATAGAAGCCTTGTGCTATTCGGTCTGCATAATTTCCCTCCCAAAGCTGAAGCACATTCTGCCAAGTTTTGTACCCGACTCGCCGCCCGTCGCTCAAAATCAGTTCGGTATAGTCGTTATTGAAAATGCCCTTGATATATTCGATACGGGCGGCGTTATCGGGATTGCCTTCATAAAAAGCACGAATTTCGTCCTTTGAGGCTTTCAGGTGGGGCGTTGTGCCGAGGATTTCACGAATGGTATCGTCTCCGCCGAAAAACGGCAGGCTCTTGTCCTCGTTGTTTCGGTCGTAGTAGTCTAAGCGAAGATGACCTCCGCTTTCACGATCTCCTGCACTCTGTTCCTCAGATTGTTCATTCCCTGCACCCACTTCATCATATCCGCCGCTTTCAGGCTCTCGGTCAAGCCCTCCTGCGCCGCCATCTGCTTCATCAGGGTTTCTTCCAGCTTCATCGCTGTCTGCTCTGTTTCTGCTAAATGCTCCGTCAGAGTGCAGCTCGTCAGAAGATTGTAGTAACGGATTTTGTGATGTTCTTTGAGAAATTTCCGCCTCATCTGAGCGTACCTGCCCAAAGTTACCTCCGGCTGCTGCGGCATTGTCAAATCCGGCAGATTGTAGTCGCCCTGCATTGTGTATGTCAGCTCGTTCATCATCAAAACTCCTTTCGATTTTATTTTCAGCCTTATTGTAATCAGGTTTTTCTCTGTCCGCAATGATGCGATTTTGCCTTTCAAGAGCAAGAACAGTACGGGAGATTTCCCCAAGCCCCATCTCCGCAATATCGCTTGACGCAATACCGAGGGCGTTTAAGGTTTCGGGCGTATTGAAATTTGTGATAACGGAAAAATCCTCCGCTTCATAAAACGGCTCGGTATCTATTCCAAGCCTTGTCATCATCATATACGCTACGCTGTTTGTTACCGCCTTTTTATACATAGCAGTAATCATATCCTCCGAAAGACCGTAGAGAAAGCTGTCATCTGCGTCATACATCAGATCGCCCAAATAATCGGGGATATTATCTTCCACGGCGTTTTTAGCGGCGCTCAGCACTGCGTCCGCAAGGCTTTCCCTGTTTTCCAGCTCGCCGAAGGTGTTTTCAAGGGATTCGATCACATCGTCCGTATATTCCGGTTTCATCTCCCAAATCGGGACGGGGCGGGAATAGCGGCTTGCGTGGGTATCGGAAATATCGAAGTAATGGGTTAAGCGCTGCCTGCTCCGGTCGGCGTCCTCAAATACGGCGATACCCTTAGCGCCACGGTTTACCCAACGCCCAAATTTATCGTTCCAGCGCTCGATCTCCAGCACTGCCGTTGCGTCCGGTCTTTGGGCGTAGATGAGAAGCTGCTCGTCAAAGCGCAGACGATAGTTCCGGCAGGCGCAGCGCAAAAAGGCTTGCCAATTCTCCACATCGGACACAACAGCGTGTGCGGTACGGCGGTACAGCTCGGAAATCAGGTCGTACTTTCGTGCCATCGGTTATGCACCTCCTATCTTTCATAGTCTTTCTGTTTCGGTTTTACGGGAATACCGTTTTTATCATAACTTTTCGGATCGGCGGCAGGGGTATCCCAACCGAACATTGAGCCTGCCTTCATTGCTTCTGCCTGACCTTTCGACAAGCCGAGTTGTTCGTTCATCTCATTCACAAGGGCGTTTGTTTCACTGGGCTTGCCGCCCTGAATATCCGTGCGGTAAAATCCACTTTCACCCTTTTTGACAATGCCGACGCAGTTTTCCGTCTGCACAAACACATAACACTGCTCCGGCAGAGAAGAACGGAGCGGGATCACGGTATTGCCGTTTTGCTCCATCCGCTCGGCAAACTCGCAGATGTGATAGAGATTGCTGCCAACTTCCAAATGATAGTCGTCAATATATCGGCAGGTGCGGTCAAGCTGTTCTCCGTCGCTCAGGATAATGCGAATTTTATCTCCATCGGGGATTTTGAACTTTTCTTTGTAATCCGGCGTAATAAAGCGGATTCCACGGCTCGCTTTTTCCATATGGCGGTCGAGCCATTCCCGCACATAGCAGTAACAGTAAAAGTTATAGTCCCCACGGGCAGGATTGCACCGTATCAGGAAAGCGTGTTTTTCGGTATCGGCACGAAAACCGTACTCGGTCGTATAGTTTCCCTGAAAAGCGCTGTCGGTATATTTCTCCGCATACTGCGCCATAGCCGTGCGGCTCTTTAACAGCCCATATTCTTCGGAACGAAGGGCGTTGATAACCTCGTCCAGAGCGCTTTTGACCTCATCTGTTTTCAAATCCCGCCTGTGGTCAAACCAAGAGGAAAAGAACTCTTTGCCGCCTGCGCCGAAGTCGCCACGCAGATAGCCGATACTTCCGGTTTGTCCCTCGATCTGCGTACTTTGCCTGTAAGTGTATTTTTGCTCGTCAGAATAAAGCGCTCGAATTGTAAAAGCCATTTCTGTCTGCTCCTTTCCTTTGTCTAAATCGTGTTTTCCTCTGACTGCTGCTCATCTTCAGCACCTCCCAAATAGGAAAAGAGCCTGTTTTTTGCGATCTGCTCCTGAAGCTCTGTGATAACCGTCATATCGGAAACGGATATATCGGGAATTTTCAAAATGCTTTGCAGGCTCAGCGCCCTCAAATCCTTTTCGGTTTTACAGCCGGAATCATAGAGCTTCGCCAGCACCTTTACTTTCTGCTGCAAAGCGGTGTTTGCGTTTTTCTTCGCTGCCATTTTCTTTTACCTCCCATCTTAGTTTTTAGCGTAGTCAGAATAGACACGCTGCATTTTATGCCTTGCCCTGCGTACTTCGGGGGAGCAGCCGAGTTCAGGGTGTTTCGCCTGAATCTTCTGTCTTGTCCTTCGGATACTCTCAAAGCAGGGGATACCGTAAGCCTTGTAATTGCTCATCACATCTTCAAAGCCGAAATGGCTGATACCGTGGGTATCATAGATACACGCCTTGCTGACAAGCAGATACAGCTTCATATCGTCATTTCGTGCTTCGGGGTGTTCCTTTAACACCGCAAGCACTCGGTTTTCAATCGTTTTCAGGTTTCTCATTTAAGCCTCCCAAAATAGAAAAAGGGGGCGGAGTTTTTAAGCCCCGCCCCCGCAGAAGTTCTTACTTTTTCTTTCTGTTACGGATCTGCAAAAAGATAAAGCCGCCTACGATAAAGACGACCAAAGCAATTCCGATAATCGCTTTCAGTTCCATCAGTTATCCTCCTTCTTCTTTTTCTTAAAGCCGATGATACCGCAAGCCGCAATGCCTGCTACCGATACGCCCGCAAGAGCAATCCAAAGACCGAGCTTGCTGTTATCTCCAGTTTTCGGCGTATCTCTCAGCTCATTATGCATTTCAACGACCGTGGTAGAGCCTACCTGTACCGCAGCTTCCTTGTCAGCAGGCAGGATATACATAGCGGAAACAGAATTATTTACTTCGGAAATCTTGTACTCGCCGATCCGCAGCCCTTCGAGGAAAATTTCGCCGTTTTCATCTGTTTCAAGGGTAACATCATATCCGTTTGCTCCGGTAATGCGGAAAGCAAAACCTTCCACCTTTCCGTCAGACGATGTTTTCACGATTTTTAAGTTCCCACGCATAGGCTCGTTTGCAAAGCCTTTGCCCTCTGTGTTTTCCACCTGATAGGTCTTTCCGTCCGTGTCGATAAATACCTCGTACACGCCCTCGTCACGGATATACGAATCCGGGCTTGCTGATTCCAAAATGAAGTAGCGCCCGTAGAGCAAATCGTTCATTTCATACTGCCCGATTTCTTTTTCAGTCAGTGTGCCGATCAGCTCGTCCTCGCTGTCCAGCTCGCCGTTATCGTTGGAGTCCTTATAGACCTCAAACACAGCGCCCGTCAGTTTCGTATCGGTATATTCAGCGTCCACCTTCGTAAGAGCAATATTGCCACGCACCAGCTCATTGACGATTTCAATCTCAACGACTTGTTCATTCTCCGAGATGTTCACATCATAGACGGTTTCATTAAGGACGAATCCAGTCAACGGCTTGATCTCACGGATATACCAGTTTCCGTAAGGTACATTCTCAAAGGCGAAGCTGCCATCATCGCCGGATACGGCGGTCATCAGGGCATTTTCTTCGGTAAATTCCACATCATCCGTCTTAAACAGACCAATGAGCGCTCCTCCGAGTCCTTCGCCGTTTTCATCAACCTTTTTGCCGGATACCGAGCCGTAAATCAACTTGTTTTCCATCGGCTCTCCGTCATTTACGGCAATCACAACCGTTGCGGTTTCCTGTCCCGCATACTCAAATACAACCGGATATTTTTCACCGCTGAGCTGATAATGCTCGTCTGTCGCCAGCTCTTTTACATAATAGCTGCCCAAAGGCAGGTCAGTCCCCACGGTCGCTCTGCCGTTTTCATCAAGCGTGATGATTTCAAGCAGTCCGTCTTTCGGAATGGAAGTGCCGCTTGCGGATACAAGCTCCTCATCGGCGAACAAGCCGAAGCTGATATTTTTGATTTCTCCGTTATTGCCGATACCAAACAGCTCGTTTGTCTCCAGCGTTTTTTCAAGGCTTACCTCAACCTTCTGCCGTTCATTGACAAAGGAAGTCGCCGTTTCGGTTACAGCTACATTCTGTCCGGCGTAAATCAGTTCTACGGTATGGACTTCACTGCTCAGCACCATTCCATAGCCTGCCTTGACCTCTTTTATCTCATATTTTCCGAGGTAGAGTTCCTTGCTTTTTGCAAAGCCGGTTTCATCGGTCGTAACCGTATCGACCAGCTCGCCCTTACTGTATCGGAGAGTTCCGTCAGGCGTTACCACATCTTCGGCGGCACGGATTTCATAAACGGTATCGGGAAGCCCCTGTGTTTCATAAACCGGCTGATAGATAACGGGAAGCTCCTGCCCGTTTTCCTCTGTCCCTCCGCTTACCGAAACGCCGAAGAATACCTCGCCCGTCTTTTCAATGCTGATCGTGCCTTTCTGCGGCATATTGGTTTTTTCGACTTTAATCACTGTTACCCCGCTTTCCTCAGAAGAATTTTCTTCTGTTACATCAAAATAGACGGGTGTGGAATCAAGGACATATCCATAAGGACTGTGTACCTCAACGATAGAAAAGCCCTGACCGTAAGGCAGTGTTTCCGGCGTTACGAGCGAGCCGTTAGCGTCGGTATAGAAAGTGTCAACGGTTGTCGGGGTAGGATAAGTAAACTCCATCGTGATAAGATTGCCGGACGGATCATAAATCTGGAATCCTGCGCCCGCATAGGGAATGGTCTTGCCCGTTTCTGCGTCTACCTTGACTACTTGGATATAGCTTTCAAAATTGCTGTTGTTAATCAGATAGCGGTAGGTCTGAGCGTCCTTTGCGATGAACACATCAAAATCGTCCATCAGCTCTCTGCCTTCCCAACCGGATACCTGATGGACGGTATATGTGCCGTAAGGCATATCCTTTGTCTGTGCAAAGCCGTTTTCATCACAAATGAGCGTATCACGCTCGGATTCCTTTGCGTTTGCAAAAGAGCCTGCGGACTTTAGATACACTTCAAAAACTGCGCCTTCTTCGGGCGTTTCAATCTGTGTTTCGCCATCGTCCGTATGTTTGATAATGGCGATATTGCCCTTAATGACCTGTTCGTTTACATCGTTTGCGGTCTGGTTATGCTCAATGGTATAAAGCTCCGGCTCTGCACCGACCTTGTGGACGGTCGGATCAAGCAAATAGCCTTCGCTCGGCTCCAGCTCCTTAATCGTCCAATCCGAGCCGCAGATATATTCTTGCGTGACGAACTGACCGTTTTCATCGGTATAGTATTCGTCGATGAGCTGGTCGCCTTTGAAAATCCCGTATTTTGCACCTGCAAGCGAGGCGTTCCCCTGAGCCGTTCCCGTCTCAGCGTCGCTCTTGGTCACGGTAACGGTAAACTTCTTCAGGATATTCGTGAAATTGCGGGTAGTGACCTCATTCCACTTGACGGGTGCGGTCTGATCTGCGGGAACGACATAGCGAATAGCTGTATCCACTTCCTCGATGGTGTACGGCGTTGTGCCGCTAATCAGCACATCTTCAAAGGTTGCCACACCGTTTTTATCCGTAACCGCATACTCGTCCACGGCAATACCGGAGAGCGATGTGCCGTAAAGGTGGAAGGTCACGCCCTCATTGAAGTTATCCTCCGAGGATTTGATAACCTCAATATCGCCACGCTTCAGCGTATTGTTGAAATTGACGGTCGCAACCTGCCCCGCAACTACGGTTACTCTGCGGGACTCCTGCAGCTCGTAGCGGTCATATTCCTGCTCGGTTACGGTATATACTCCGGGCATTAGGTTATCTACCTGAATCTGACCGCCGTTTTCTGTCTTAACGGTTTTATCAATGCCGTTACCCTGAATACGGAAGGAAATACCCTCAACTTTTCCGTCCTCACTGGTTTTGACGATTTTCGCTGATCCATAGGAAACCTTTAATTTAAGGAATCCCTTAACCGGATCATTGACCGTCTGAGCATAGGTTACGGTATCCTGCACACCGCCGTTCGGTCCATAGATACCGTCCGTCCAAGTGATAACGCCTTTTCTCTGCGCTGTTTTCTCTGCGGTAATCGTCAGCCCGTCGCTCGGCGCTTTCTCGGCAGTAATCGTCAACTTGTTTCCGCTTACGGAGAACTGAACGCCCGAATCATTGGACGAGAACTTATATCCCGAAAGGACATTGTTGCTGTCCGTCAGCGTAACCGTGTACTTAGAGCCATCCCATTCAAGCTCGATCTCCTGTGCGCTTCCCGGCGTTTTGGAAAGGAAGCTCGGCAGCTTGGAATGCTTCTGCACACTTGCCGCCATTGAATTGTAGTAGCTCATAATTTTGTCATAAAGAGGGTGGTTAGGGCTGATCTGATCCAGAACAGCGTCCTTGCCGCCTGTGCTGACCTTGTTAAAGTTTTCATCACGCTCGCCGATCACGGTTTCCCAAATGAGAAGCTGTGTAGCGACTGCGTGAGCCAGCTTGTCGCCGCCCTCGTTCTGAGAACGCCACGAGGTTGAGATTGTTCCCGTATAGCCGTACTGGAAGATACGACCAATGAACAGCTTAATATCGTCAGGAGAAATGGTGCTGTTATAGGACGAAGGGTAGTTGTCCCAAAAATCCTCGCCCTTTTTGGTAAAGCTGTCTCCGGTCTGCTGCGGGACGCCGATCTCAATGCAGTAGCAGATATTTCCATTGTACGATCCCATCGCACGGACGGTTGTATAACGGGAAGTGCCTGTTTTCCAGCCGTTCATAAGGCTCAGGTTGCTGTGTCCCCATTCGGCGTTGTAATTCGAGTCCCCGTCACGGGGGAACGAAACGAGATATACATCATCGGTTTCTTCGGCGGCATAAGCTGTCGTACCAATCCCCACAAGGGAAGTCACGCACATCAGAGCCGCAAGAAACAACGACATAATGCGTTTTGGTTTCTTAATTTTCATCTGAAATCCTCCTTGAAATGAAAAAACGCACCGTTTTTTTTGGTGCGTTCTCTAAATGGAATATTAAATTTAAGCATAGCCGATATAGATGTCATAGATTCCGTCGGAGACTTCCTCCGCCCAAATCCATACGGCTGTGATTTCTTCGTCAGCCTTGTACCGATCTAAGCGGCTGTGAATATCCCTTTCAAGATATTTGCAGTGCGCTCCGGCACGGATCGGATTATCCCAACAGTAAACCGCCTCGCTGTCTAACAGAAGCCCCACGCTCTGAGCGTAACCTTTTGCAAAGGAAATCCAGTAGTCAATGTCAAAGTCAGTTTTAGTTTCGCTCGTCGTTTCTTCCATTTCAGGCGGCTCAGGCGTTTCACTTTCTTTTGGTATATCCGGCTGCGGTGTGGATACGGAATGTTCGGTCTTATCCGCTTTATCGGGTTGTTCGGCGGACTGTGCCGCCTGCCTGTTATCAGAATCAGTCTGAGGCTGTTCGGAGCTGACCGTATCCGTTTCCGTTGTTTCTTCCTGCTTTTCCGGCTCTGATTCCTGTACGGCTTCAGGCGTTGTTTCAACCTCCTTGCTTTCCTTTCCCGCAGGCGCTTCGGATTCAGAGGTGCTTTGAACACTCTCCGAAAAAGAAAACGGCTGTGGCTTATCTTCATTCGGCGGGGCATTGTTGCAGCCTGCAAGCACGATCAGCAAAAGAGCCAATAAAAAAACAATCGTTTTTGTTTTCATTGCGTTTCACTCCTTTTCTGCCGCCATTGTAATGCGAAACAGCATTTCAGGCAAAGGTGTGAAACGAAGGTTAATCTTACATCATAGGACATACCTCCTGTGCTTTGGAATGGTGCGTTTTTCTGAGATAGATTGAGTTAGGTGAGATAGCTGTAAGTATGTGAGATAGTTTTATTCTTTCGGATAGTGAGATAGTTTAGGGGTTGGAGTGTGAGGAAGGGGAAGAAGAAAAACACACTCCGCCTTACCTGCTGTCACGCTCGGCACGGTTACGCAAAAACTTGTTGTAATGCTCCAGCGCCTTGCAGACATACTCCTCCGTTTGGTTGATGGGGATATTTTTCGGGATCAGGCTTCGCACCCTGTCCCCACGCAAAACAATCTTCTCACGCTGATTCGGCTTTTCCTCGCTCATAATCGCAGAAATCGCTTCTGTTGTCAGCTTGCCTTCCTCGAAAAATTTCCGCATACGGATTGCCTGATCGTGGGATGGGGTACAATCGTTCAAGTCGATTTCGTCCACCAAATCCCTCTGGCAGTCCTCGTTCAGATAGGACAGTTCAACGGCGGGGCGCATTTTAATCCTGCCCTCGTCTACAAATTCGAGCAATTCAGGAACAAGGTTTGTAAGACGGATATATCTGTGTATTTGATTTCGACTATCGCCACATTCCTCGCTCATTAAATCAAGCGATTGCTTACCTCGTAAATCAATCCCCACTGGGGATGAATTTTCTTTTCTCGGTCTGCCTGCCTGTCTTTTCATAGCGTCCAGCCGCATTTTATATGCGTGGGCTTTTTCCGAGGGAAGTATCTGCGACCGTTGGAAGTTGCTTTCGACCATTAAAATCGTCGCTTCATCACGGTCGAGGTCTACCACCTCACATCTGAGCGTTTCAAATCCGGCAAGCTCGCAAGCCCTTTTTCGCCTGTGTCCTGAAATAAGCTCGTATCTGCCGTCCTCCTTCTGCCTTACGGTAGCGGGAGTAATCACGCCACGCTCTTTGATACTTTCCACAAGCTGAAACATATCCTCATCTTCCCGCACCTTAAACGGGTGGTCGGGGAAATCGTCGATTTCCTCAAGCGGAATATCCCTGATTTTAGACAGCTTCGCTTCGTCCCTTTCCTCCTGAGAGGAAAACAGCTCATCGAGCGTGTTCGTGGGCAGCGTGAAGTCGCTCTTTCTGCCTGCCATCGGCTAACACCTCCTTTGTGAAACCGGCGTAAGCCTTAGACACCGGACTGTTCGGCTCATAGGCGTAGATACTTGTGCCTTTAGAAGATACCTCTGCGGCTTTTACGGCTGCCGGAATCATTGATCTATATATCCTGATATGGCTGCCGAAATTTTCCCTGAGTGCTTCCACTGTGCTTTTCGCAAGATTTGTCCTTCCGTCCACAAGCGTCAGAAGAATACCGTCGATTTTCAAATCGGCGTTTGTGTGTTTCCTTACTTTCGCAATCGTCCCCAAAAGCTGCGTCATTCCCTTAGCGGGAAGATACTGCGCCTGAACGGGGATAATCACGCTGTCAGCCGCCGTAAGAGCGTTAAAGGTAATCATACCCAAGCTCGGCATACAGTCAATAAGGACATAATCGTACTTGTCTTTTACAAGGCTCAGATAATTCTTCAGGACGCTCTCTCGGCTCATCGCTGTTACAAGCGTCATTTCCAATGACGATAGACTGAGATTGGACGGTACAAGGTCTACTTTTTCTTTATGGTGCAGAATACCGTCAAAGGGATTTTGCTCCTGTTCCGATATGATCGCCTGTAACTTCTCTGTCAGCGTTACGGAAAGGCTGTCGCTATCCCTCCAGCCGAGGCAGGTCGTTAAATCGCCCTGCGGATCAGCGTCAATCAGAAGCACCTTTTTCCCTTGCATAGCAAGTCCGACGCCTAAATTAACCGTAGTCGTGGTCTTGCCCACGCCGCCTTTTTGATTGCATACCGCAATCGTCTTGCAGTTTGACATCTCCGGCTTTACCTCCTTTCATAGATTTAGCCATTCACTTGAATTAAAATGAATGGCTATGTAATGATTTATCGTGGACACATTGCTCCGCCCTGAAATGGATGTCTTGCATAATTCGATAAATAACTTGGCACACGAATATCGTCTTGTTTTTTGCCATCATACAGCGCTAATCTTTCACGCTCTAATCTTTCTTTTCTTGCCTTTCTCAAAGCAATTTTTTCCTCTCTTTTCCTTATCGCTTTTTCTCTTGCTTGTTTCTTTATTTGCTCTTTCCAATTGTTGTAGCAAGAATAAATTTTCGATATGTTACCATACGAACAGCGACCTTGATAAATCGTTATATCAGACAGCCATTTTCGTTCAGCAAAAAGCAGGTTAGAAAAGCGCACCCAATATTCCTTTCTTCCTATAATAACTTTACAGGTGTTTTTCTGTTGGGTAGGAAAAGCCCTTGCTAAAATAAGTTGATTTTCTTTTGTTACCCGCAAAACAATAAATAGACTTTCAGTCGTTCCTGCCTGATTAAGAAAAAACCGCTCACCCTTTTCAAACTGTTTTGACTCAGGCTCCGGCTTAGAAAACAAGAACAAGTTTCCTCTTATAAGTTGATTATTCATTTACTCATCTCCTTGATTTAATAATGTAAAGACCGCAGTATTTGTTCTCAACGCCCCCTGCGGAAAGCGATTCGCTTTGTACGGGAAGCACTAAGGTTACGGTTTGCGAAACCGTATCATAGGAATCTCACCTCTGCCGGGTACTCCGCCAGCTCCGTAGAGAAGTATCATTATCATTCTGACTGTCATTGCCGTTTCAGTAGCAAGCTGAATTTCAGGTCGGGGATTCTCGCTCGTTCCCCATATATACAATGGAAAAGTCACGGCGTACCCACCTTCGGGCTATTCATCAGAACTAATGTCCTTAGCGCCTGTCTATTCAATTTTCAAGGTACTGTGAAGGGGGAAAATCCCTGTCGAGGAAATAACCCCTTCACTCATTTGGACAAAGGGGGTCAAAATGCACACCCAAAATCGCCCTTTTTCCAAAAAAAATTTCAAAAAAATTTTTTTACCCTTGAAAATTGCCCTAAAAACGCAAAAAAAGCCGCCTGCTTCTCCGTAGAGAAACAAGCGGCTTGGCTATTTTTTATTTAGATGTATTGAACGGCAATCTTTTTCTTTCGTGCTTTCGTAAATTTGATAAGGACTTCATCTACTGCGTCCGTGTATCTACCTTGCTCTATGAGAGCATTTTTGAGAGAAATCAAACATTGTACGACTTGTCTGTACTCATCATCATCAAGATATATATGGAACTTATCATTTTTCATTGGACTGCCTCCTTTATTTTTGCTGTGCCTTTCTCCATTCAAAAAACCTCTGCCGGATAAATGCTATATCTTCATCTTCATTCGAGGTTATGAAAATATGTATGCTGCGAAACGCTTTTTTGATTTTCTCGGCGAAGTCGGCTTCGCTGCTTCCTACTGTATAAGGAATTTTTATGAGTTTGATTTCCCGCTTTCTACATAGGTATGCCTTTAAGGTTTCAATTTCTTCCGTCCCGCCGACTGTCTCAATCGCCGCATTTTCTTCAGGTACATACATTTCAAGCGGTATGCCGATAACTTTGTCTGTATCAAACTGTACCTTTATATGTTTCATTGCCGCATAAAACATAACCGCAAGCTTCGGGAAAACAGTCAGATAATCTTTCTCACATACCGTACAGCCTTTTTCCTCAATCGCTCTTTCTGAGATTTTAGCTTTCCAAGAATGTCCGAGTGAGCATTTCCACCACACACTCCGCATTGAGTTCCTTGATACTTTATTTGGGGAAATGCCTTTGTTCTTTTCATAATCCCATTCTGAAAGAAGATGTGCGTCCGTTGTTGCTAAATCATTATATCCTGCCATAACTGCCCGATCTGCACAAACAGGGCATATTGTTCCTCTTATCCGAGCATATACAACCGACTGCCACTCGTTCCCGCACTCTCTGCATTTCCACCAAACATTTTTACGGGATTTCTCATTTATCATATCAGGAGTAAGCGGAAGATTTCGGTCTGACCATTCCTGTGCAAGCTGTGGGTGCGTTGTAGCAAAATCATTAAATCCTTTTAGTAGGATTTGCCCACTGCAATAAGGGCATTGGCTACCACCTGAACGAGTGGAAATAAGAGTATTCCATTCGTGACCTTTGCTGCACTTCCACCATACCTTTCGATTCGCAAAAACTGTAACCATATTAGGCTTTAATGGGTAATTTCTCTCAGACCACTCAGAAGCGATTAGAGGGCGTTGTGAAGCAAGGTCGTTAAATCCCTCCAAGACCTTGTTATGAGAGCAATACGGGCAGCCTGTGCCGCTTATCGCCCTACTCTTAACCGTAGCTGTCCACTCGTGACCGCATTTGCCTTTCCAAATTACTTTTTTGTGTGAGCCTACCGTTACCATTGTCGGCTTTAGAGGATTATTCTTACTCGACCATTCAGCAGCCAGTTCCGGCTTCAGCGTTACTAAATCATTGATACCTTCCACGGCTCTTGCTCCTGAACAGATCGGGCATTTCTCACCGCTTGAACGAGCCTTTACGCTGGTCTGCCATTCGTGACCGCAAGTTCCTATCCACCAAACTATTTTGTTTGATCCGTATGTAATCTTGTCCGGTGTCAGCGGCAAATTCCTCTCCGACCATTCCAGAACAAGTTCAGGGTGTACCTCTGATAAAAGATTACTCATATCGAATCCCCTCCTTCCTCTGCGATTATCTTCATTATATTGAGAAAGCGAGGATTGGTATAGTTTGCGATGACGGAGAGTAAAACTATGAGAAAATACAGAAGCCCCTGAGAAGCTATAACTTCTCAGGGGCAGTGTGAAACTAAAAATTATGCGATTTTTTTGTTGCTGCACCGATTTTAGCACCGATTGGTGTAAAATTGGTGTATTTGTGTAAAATCCGAGGTTTTCGGAAAATGAAGTACATCTCGTTTTAGTAGAGCTTTGCGCCTGCCGGAATATGGTCATCTACCATCAAAAGATGGAGTTTTTCTTCGCCTTCCTCGTGGTGTACTGCACTAATCAGCATACCGCAGGAGTCAATGCCCATCATCGGTCTCGGCGGAAGATTTGTAATAGCGATACAGGTCTTGCCGACCAGTTCTTCCGGCTCGTAATATGCGTGAATACCGCTTAAAATCGTCCTGTTTTCGCCTGAGCCATCGTCTAAGGTAAACTTCAGAAGCTTCTTAGACTTCGGTACTGCTTCACAAGCAAGCACTTTGACTGCTCTGAAATCAGACTTGGAGAAAGTCTCAAAATCCACGAAATCCTTGAACAACGGCTCGATCTCCACTTTGGAGAAATCTATCTTTTCCGGCTCTATTTTCGGTGCTTCTGACTCGGCTTTATTTACACCAATTTCTTCTTTTACACCATTCAAGGGTTTCATTGTCGGGAATGCAATAACATCACGAATTGTCTGTGAGTTAGTTAGTAGCATAACAAGTCTGTCAATGCCCATACCCATACCACCTGTTGGAGGCATACCGTATTCCATAGCAGTTAGGAAATCTTCATCAATCATATTAGCTTCTTCATCACCATTTTCACGAAGCATCATCTGATGTTCAAAACGACCTCTCTGGTCAATTGGGTCATTAAGCTCTGTATATGCGTTAGCAAGTTCGCCACCTGCTACGAAAATCTCAAATCTTTCTACTAGTAGTGGGTTATCTTTCTTTCTCTTTGTTAAAGGAGAAATTTCTACCGGATAGTCAATTACGAATGTAGGCTGAATTAGCTTATCTTCTACATATTCATCAAATGCTTCAGCAAGAACATTACCCCAAGTATCAGTTGGCTTAACTTCTAGCTTAAGTTCCTTAGCAACTTCCTTAGCCTTTTCTGTGTCGCCCATAAATTCACCAAAGTCAACGCCTGTCTGTTCTTTAACTGCATCAATCATTGTAATTCTCTTAAATGGAGCTTTTAGAGAAATTTCATAATCACCGTATGTAATATCTTCTGTACCGTTAACAGCCATACAAGACTTGTTGATAAGTTCTTCGGTAATATCCATCATACCGTTGTAGTCTGTATATGCCTGATATAGTTCGATAGTAGTAAATTCAGGGTTATGTCTTGGGTCCATACCTTCGTTACGGAAAATTCTACCGATTTCATAAACTCTTTCCATACCACCGATGATAAGTCTCTTTAGAGGAATTTCTGTTGCAATTCTCATATACATATCAATGTCAAGTGTGTTATGGTGAGTTACGAATGGTCTTGCTGATGCACCACCCGGAATTGTGTTTAGTGTTGGAGTTTCAATTTCAACAAAGCCCTTGCTATCCATAATGTTACGGATAGTAGAAACAATTTTACCTCTCTTGATAAATGTTTCCTTAACTTCAGGATTCATAATTAGGTCAACTTCACGCTGACGGTATCTTAGGTCAACATCCTTTAGGCCATGATACTTTTCAGGTAGTGGAAGAAGTGACTTTGAAAGAAGCTTAACACCTGTTGCGTGAACAGAAACTTCGCCCATCTTTGTTTTGAAAACAAAGCCTGTACATTCCATAATATCGCCAATATCCCACTTTTTAAGACCTTTGTATGTTTCTTCGCCAAGGTCATCAAACTTTGCGAAAACCTGCATTTTGCCTGTACGGTCATATACATCCATAAACATAACCTTACCTTTGCCACGCTTAGACATAATTCTACCGGCAATTGTTACTGTCTGGTTTTCGTATTTTTCAAAGTTATCTGAAATATCTTTGTTTAGTGTATCTCTAGCTGAAGTATTGACCATATAAGGGTCGTTACCGGCAGCCTGTAGTTCTGCTAACTTGTCACGGCGAACCTTTAATAGGTCACCACCGTTGTTCTTGTTCTGGTTATTCTGTTCACCCATTTTTTATTTCCTTTCCATAATAAAAGGCAGTATCAAGAACTGCCCTTAATTATCAATTTAATCTAAGTTATCTTGAAATTTCCATTACCTTGTAAGCTACAACGCCACCTGGAGTTTCGATTTCTGCAACATCATCAATTGACTTGCCTAGAAGTCCCATACCAACAGGGCTTTCATCAGAAATCTGTAGCTTCTTAGGGTCACTTTCGTTTGAACCAACAATACGAATAGTCATTTCCATATCGTTAGCAAGATTTTTAATTTTTACTGTACTACCTAGATGTACTCTATCATTGCTGATTTCGCTTTCATCAATAATAACTGCATTTTTAAGGCTTGCTTCAATATCTGCAATTCTAGCTTCAAGAATAGCCTGTTCATTTTTTGCATCATCATATTCTGAGTTTTCAGAAAGGTCACCATATGAACGAGCAACCTTGATTTTTTCTGCGATTTCAGTTCTTTTTTCGCCTTTAAGGACTTCAAGTTCAGCCTCTAATTTTTTAAGGCCTTCTTCTGTAAGCATAACCTGCTTTGCCATTAAAAACACATCCTTTTTCAAATAAATATACTATTTTATTATATCATTAATAAGGATTATGTCAATCCCCTAAACCACTGCTTTAGCAAGATATTTTCCCATACTTTTCACTGTACAGGTGCAATTTTCGTTATAAGTTGTTTTAGGGATAAGCTCAGCCATATAATGTTGCCTACCTTTTGAAAACAAAGCTGATGCAAAGTACAAACTGTCCATATCCTCAGGACGGTATTTTTCTAAATTTTCCGGAATTTCAACACTATATCCATAGTAGCATTGTGCATTCATATCAAAGCAAGGTCTTTCACTTGTTAGCACAATAGCTTTACTGTTTAAATCAAGAATTTTTCTGATTTGAGTTGGAGCAATTACAAGGTCAGCATCTTTCATCCTTGAAAGTCGGTCGGTATAAACTAAACTGACACCCATTTCATCCATCAATTTATCGGAAATTTCCTTGTACTTTTTCTTGTTAACTGTTACCACAATAAAATTGTCAGTTAACTTACAAAGTTCATTTAAAAAATATTTATTGTTTCCGTCAATATCGTAATATACAATTTTCAATTTCTCCGGATTTTCCATTGTTTTCAGTAGTGACAATGCAAAGTTATTAGTCATAATCTTTGCAAATGTACTGTCAACAAATCTTTGTAATCTGGAGTTTATTGGGAAAGAAATATTCTCACTGCACACTAAACACTTTGATTGATAACCTGCTCTGTTCTTTACAACTTTCCAATTAATTTTGTCGTTATAGCTTATGTAAACCATTTGACGGATAATAAGGTTTTTTTCTTCCCCATAATCTTCAAGTAACTTATCCTTTATAAATGGCTTTACTAATTTTTTCAATCCTTTTAGGTTTCTTTTTTCAATTCTAAATGTTGTTAACAAAGAAAATCCCCCTTTGCGCTATTTCTATAATAGTATGCAAAGAGGGAAAAATTATGCTTATTTTGTTGAACTAATTATTTTTTAATGAAGATTTTTTAATTAGCACATATGAACCGTCAGAAATTTTGAAACTCTTGTAGTCCTTACTGTATTTACCTTCATTATAGTCACTTTCCGGAACATAAAGAATGTTGTCATTATCAACACTTTTAACATATGTAGAGGATAAAGACTCTCTCAAAGTTTCTTCATCAATTGAACCCTTGTAATTCTCTCTAACTGCTGAATCAACCTCATAAAGTTTTGTAAACATTCTTTGCTTTTCGTTTAAGTCAGTTACCTTTGAATTAAAGGTGTGCATTGCATAAACATAAGCACCGGAAAAAGCAATAGCAGAACAAATTGCTGCAATTGTAACAGTTAAACCTACCGGTACACCCTTTTTAACAGGTCGTCTTTCTCTTCTATCACTCATAATTAGAACTCTGACATTGGGTCATATTTTGTACCGTTAATTCTACATTCAAAGTGTAGATGAGGACCACTTGACCAACCTGTAGAGCCTACATAACCGATAACCTGACCCTTTGAAACATAAGAACCTTGGCTAACAACTGCTCTTGTAAGGTGACCGTAGATTGTACATTTACCGTTATTATGGTCAATCCATACATAATTGCCGTAGCCACCACCACAGCCACAAGAACCGGACTTACCCCAGTTATGTGTACAAGAGTTATTGGAAACAACAACTCTACCTGAGTCAGCAGCAACTACTGTTGCACCCATAATGCTACCGTCTGAAATATCAATAGCACCGTGACCATAAGTACCTCTGTCTTCACCGAATACTGATGATAGTGCAGTATGTCCCGGTACAGGCCATGTGTAACCTGAACCTGATGGTGTTACAGGTGTATAACTGCCACCACCATTGCTACTGCCACCACTATTGTTGGAAGAACCATTGTGGTTTGAACCACCATTAGAACCAGTGCTTGAGTGATTCTGTCTAGCCTTTGCAGCAGCTTTCTTAGCCTGTTCTTCATAGTATGATTGGATTTGGTCATCAATACCATTCAAAGCACCGTTATTAGCCTTAATAGCAGCCTCTTGCTTTTTGTTACGAGTATAAAGAGTGTTTAACACTTTACTGTTTTCATCAACAACAGACTGCAAGTCAGCTTGTTTAGCCTGTAGATTTTTCTTTTCTTTAACTTGTTTTGCCTTATCCTTTACTAAAGCAGCTTTTTCTGACTTAACAGTTTTCATATCTGTTTCAATATCAGAAATTAACTTTTCGTCAAAGTTACTTACATTTCTAACAAGTTCAACTTTATCAAGAAAATCACTAAAGTCCTTAGCACCTAGGATAATTTCCAGAGAACTAACATCTCCTGACATATAGATAGTCTTGATTCTCTTTCTTAGAGTATTTGTTCTTGAACTAATATCGCTATTTAGTTTCTTGATTTTCTTTGTCTTAGCTGAAATTTGATTGTTAAGTGTTGTAATTTTCTCTTGGCTTACAACAATTTCATCATTAACAGCATCAATTCTGTTAAGCAAAGTTTTCTGATACTTCTTTGTCTTAGCAATCTTACTGTTGTTTTTCTCTAATTCTTTCTCATACTGTTCTGACTTTTGCTTTAGCTCTGCCTGTCTTTGTTCAAGTTCAGAAATAGAGTCTTGAGCAACAACTGTGCTAGGCTGTACCTTTGCACCAATAGCAAATGTGCCACCAACTACAGTCAAAGCCAATATCGCCGAGATTATCTCTTTTTTCATTGCTATACTCCTTTCAGAGATAAAGTCAATTACCAACCAAGGATAATTGAGCCTTCTTTCTTTAGGTACTTACCAATACTGATAAGACCACCTAAAATACCAACAAATACACCTGCAATAATAAATGCACCAAGGAATGGCCACATTACTGAATTGAATGCTATTGCCTTAAATGGTACTACATACTGCAATGCTTCTATAATCAAATCATAAATAAGCATTAAGCCAAATGTTGAAATAACACCGGACAATGCACCAATAATAATACCTTCAACAAGGAACGGTATTCTAACAAATGTATCTGTTGCACCTACAGACTTCATAATACTGATTTCGTATCTTCTGGCATACATACTCATACGAATTGTATTAGAAATAATAAACAGTGAAATAATTACAAGTGCCAAAACAATTGCAACAGAAAGAATCTGTATAATTTTGTTTAGACTTGTTAATTTATCTGCAACATCAGTTTGAGATGATACAGTAGCAACCCCCTTAATATTTTGGATTTGCTTTACCGTACTCTCATATTTTGATAAGTCCTTAACAGTAACCTTATAAGCATCAGGAAGTGGATTACCGTCACCTTCCATTTCAGCAAAAACCTTGTCACCAAGAACATCCTTATAGTCCTTAATAGCCTCTTCCTTAGGGAAGAAAGAAACAGAAGTAACATTACTTAAGCCTTCCATTTGTTTTCCGGCATTAGTGATTTCTGCATCAGTTGCTTTATCTTCCATATAAACAGTTGTTTCGTTGCTATCTCCAACTTTGTCAACAATTGTTTTAACATTCAAAGATGCCATAACAGCAGCACCTGTCAGTACAAGGCAAGATAAAAGAACACCAATGGAAGCAAGGCTCATCATTCTATTTGACCAGATATTTCTGATACCTTCTTTGATTAAATAACCTAAATTACTAAGCTTCATTTTTACATTTCCTTTTCTATTTTACCTTAGTGAATCAATAACAGAATCTACCTGAGCGTCCTTTTCCTTTTTCTCTCTATCGGCAGCAATAATTCTCTTAATTTTTGCCGGATCAAGAGTTACTGTATGGATTAAGTCCTCTCTGTCATCTGTTTCGATTTCTTCAACAATCTTGTCAATGTTTTCAACAGCCTCTTCAACCTTAGTCTTTGGCTTTTCAAGTGTAGTATGTTCTTCTGCCATCTTGTTTAACATTCTTAGCTTTTGAACAGGTAGTTCCTGTACTTCTTCAGGTGACTCTTGGTCAATCTTTAGAAGTGGGCTAAGTTCATCATCGGAAATTTCCTGATCATATGATGACATAAGCTCAATATCTTCAGCAGACTTACGCTCAAGCTTTGTATCGTGAATAATCTTACCCTTATGAATTTCAATAACTCTCTTGCCAAATTCCTTAACAAGGTCATGTTCATGGGTAACGATAATGATTGTTGTACCTTGCTTATTGATTTCAGAAAGCAGGTCAATAATTTCATGTGACATTTCAGGATCAACATTACCTGTAGGTTCATCAGCAATGATAATCTCAGGGTTATTTACTAAGGCTCTTGCAAGTGAAACTCTCTGTTGTTCACCACCGGAAAGCTGGTTAGGCTTACTCTTAATCTTACTGCCAAGACCAACTAGCTTTAGGATATAAGGAACACGAGTTTTGATTGTTTTGTTAGATGCACCAACACATCTCATAGCAAAAGCAACATTATCGTAAACTGTCATCTTCTCAATTAGACGGAAGTCCTGGAAAACAATACCCATCTTTCTTCTTAAGAAAGGAACTTTCCTTCTCTTAAGCTTACTCATTCTGATTCCATCAACAACAATTTCACCTTTTGTCAACTTTTCTTCAGCCATAATTAGCTTTAAGAACGTACTCTTACCGGCACCGGAAGAACCAACAATAAACACAAAGTCACCGTTGTTAATCTTTAGGTTGATATTATGCAGCGCATGAGTACCTGAAGGGTAGTCCTTTGATACATTTTTAAATTCTATCATAAAAAAATCTCTCCAAAATGGTAACAAATGTTATTTACCAATGTGTACAAAACTCGCTCCACAAATGAATTTGAGAAGCGAGTCCTTATTAATTTTAGTATTTTGTAGGGTTAGCATCTAGGTATCTTCTTACCATTAATGCTACTTTAAAGACAATTGCATCTTCAAATTCTCTTAGGTCAAGGCCGGTTAACTTCTTGATTTTTTCAAGTCTGTAAACAAGTGTGTTTCTGTGAACAAATAGCTTTCTTGATGTTTCAGAAACATTTAGGTTGTTTTCAAAGAACTTCTGAATTGTGAACAAAGTTTCTTGGTCAAGACTGTCAATTGAGCCTTTCTTGAAAACTTCCTTTAGGAACATTTCACAAAGAGTAGTTGGTAGCTGATAAACAAGTCTTGCAATACCTAGGTTATCATAGCTGACAATAGTTCTTTCGTTATCAAATACCTTTCCAACTTCAAGGGCAACCTGTGCTTCCTTAAATGAATGAGCCAAATCCTTGATACCCATTACAATAGTACCGATACCAACTGTACAATGAGTATAGAATTCAGAAGAAAGTGTATCAACAATAGAACCTGCTAACTTCTCTAGGTCCTTTTCTTTAATACCCGGCTTTAGTTCCTTAACAAGAGCAATCTCAGTTTCGTTAATGTTAATGATAAAGTCCTTAGACTTATCCGGGAATAGATTTTGAAGAACATCATAAGCGGAAATATCTGTCTTGGATGTAATTCTGATTAACATAACAACTCTGGTAACTTCTGAGTTAAAGTGAAGTTCTCTTGCCTTTAGATAAATATCCCCCGGTAGGATATTATCTAGGATAACACTTTTGATAAAATTGCTTCTATCATACTTTTCATCATAATACTGCTTAATAGAATTCAGGGAAATAGCCAAAAGGCCCGCATATCTTTGGGCTGCCTCATCTGTACCGGAAACAAAGACTGCATACTCCGGTCTTTGATTTGCTCCAAATGATTTGTATGTATATCCGTTAATAACATAAGGAACAGTAGATGACAATGTTTCGGCATTTATACTTTCGTTTACTTCACCAATTCTGCCAAGTTCTGAACAAGCAATAACCACTGATGTTTCATCAACAATACCGATTGTTCTATCAATGGTATCTCTCATTTGGTGTATTACTCCTTGAAAGAGTCTATTTGACATATTATTTTCCTCCCTGATTATATGGTGATAATGACTAACGCTTTCGTTACAAGTCATATAATTATATTGTTCATCATATACATTTTACACAAAAACTCAGAAAATTGCAACATTTATTTTCAATTTTCAGGGAGAATTTTCACTAAAATCACAAATCACCCTATTTTGTGGGTATATTCGTGATACATTTTTACCAATTTGTCCGTTTTAGTAATTTTTCTGTAATGATTTCTGTGTTATGCTTAACAAAGAAAATTTTTATTATAACAACAAACCCCCTCAAATGAGGGGGTTATAAATACCAATTTATCAGTTAGTGATAGTCTTTTCTGTTTCAGGATCAAATACATGAATCTTTTCAGTTTCAAATGCAATCTTGATCTTGTCACCAGGCTGAGCCTTTGAAGTTGGTTCAACTCTAGCGATAATTGGAATACCTTCAATGTTAACATATAGGTAAACTTCTGCACCCATAAGTTCTGTAACATCAACATTAGCTTCAAGAACACTTTCTGTTAGTCTTTCTAGGTGTTCAGCTTCGTCATGTACATGTTCAGGACGGATACCGATTCTAACAGCCTTACCAACATAAGCGTCCAGCTTGCCACCTTCGTTCTTGTTTGCAGGTAGTGGAATGCTATAACCTGCAAATTCAGCACAAATCTGGTTGCCCTTCTTAGCAAGAGTTGCATCAATAAAGTTCATCTGAGGTGAACCGATGAAACCTGCAACGAATTCGTTGCAAGGTAAATCATATAGATGCTGAGGTGTATCAACCTGCTGAATGAAACCGTCTTTCATAACAACGATTCTAGTACCCATTGTCATAGCTTCTGTCTGGTCATGAGTAACATAGATAAATGTTGTACCTAGTCTCTGATATAGCTTAGAAATTTCTGTACGCATCTGTGCACGAAGCTTTGCGTCCAAGTTAGATAGTGGTTCGTCAAGTAGGAATACCTTAGGGTCACGAACGATAGCACGACCAAGAGCAACTCTCTGTCTCTGACCACCTGATAGAGCCTTAGGCTTTCTGTCTAGGTACTGTTCAATACCAAGAATTCTTGCAGCTTCCTGAACTCTTTCCTTGATTTCTTCCTTTGGTGTCTTTCTTAGCTTTAGACCAAATGCCATATTATCATAAACTGTCATATGTGGATATAGAGCATAGTTCTGGAATACCATTGCAATATCTCTATCCTTTGGTGCTACGTCATTTGCTAGCATATCGCCGATGTAAAGTTCACCCTTACTGATGTCTTCTAGACCAGCAATCATTCTTAGTGTTGTTGACTTACCACAACCTGAAGGACCAACCAAAATAATAAATTCTTTGTCTTCGATTTCTAGGTTAAAATCTGTAACAGCAGTTACACCACCGTCATAGATTTTATAAACGTGTCTTAAAGATACATTTGCCATACTAACTATAACCTCCCTGTATAAATAAGCAAGGATTTTACCATTCCTCACCAATAGTTTCGTATATCATAATGTAGTATATCATTTTTTTGTTGATTTGGCTACTATATTTTTAACTAAATATTAACGCAAGATTTTAGGCAAAAAGCCACACATATAAAAAATGTTCATATTTTTTGTTTATAACTTACAAAAATATATTACGCTTCTCATCCTCTTGCATAAATCTACATTCACCTGGGGCTAAATCTTTGGGCAATTTTAGCATACCGATTTGCTCTCTGTGTAGTTCTTTTACTGTTAATCCCTGTGTTAAAAACATCTTTTTTACCTGATGATACTTGCCTTCTCGTATAATTACCCTTGCAATATAGGGATTTTCCTTGTTTGGAAGTAATTTTGCCGATAGACAAAGTGTTCCGTCATAGAAAGAAATACCCTTCCTGAAGTTCTCTACCATTTCATCTGTAACTTCACCGTCAAGGGTTGCTTTGTACACCTTTTCAACATGCTTTTTAGGGGACAGCATTCTATGGGCAAAGTCACCATCATCAGTAATAATCAACATACCTGTAGTATCTTTATCAAGTCTTCCTGCCGGAAAAAGATTTTTCCTTTTCATTTCCTTTGGCACAAGGTCAACAACAGTTTCTACATTTTTATCATTACTGGCAGAGATATAACCCTTAGGCTTGTTCATTATAATATACACATATTCTTGATAAGAAATATCTTTGCCATCTACAGTAACCTTATTTACATTAGGGTCAAGTTTAGTTTCAGGCTTTTTTATAATTTCACCATCAATTTTTACTAGTCCTTTTCTAACTAATTTTTGTGCTTCTTTTCTTGTGCAAATGTTTTGTGACACAAGGAATTTATCAATTCTCATTTTACTCCTTTAGCAAAGATACAAAGTCACTTCCATAAAGTTCCTTAGACTTGTGACAGCCTACCACCTTACCTTTATAAGTGAGTATAGAAACAAAGTAGTTGTCCTTTCCTTTATAAACATAACGCTTAGTGGTTTTCCCCTTAAAGTTATTTAGGTCAAGACCCATAGTCTTTTGTATCTTATTATATCTTTCGTATGTAGAGTTGAAGTTTTCCGGTATTCTCACATTATCAATAGTAACAGGTTGTCCGGTAACATTAAAGTAAGACAAGAAAGTTTTTTTATCATTACTTGTTGAAAAGCTGAGAGAATACTCACCTATTTCTTTACAATATGCACTTTTAGGTGTGTTGTCACAAGACACAAACACTACTGCCAAAATCAGTATCAGCCCAAAAGCACACATAAATAAAAATTTCTTTTTGTTATTAATCTTTGTTTTTACTGTTAGTACAAACATTTTATCAGTCCTTCCGTATTCCATATAAAATACATATGCAAGGACTTGCTATAAAATGTTATAGTAAATAATTTTTTAAATCTTCCGTAGTTTCTGCAAATACAGTAGCACCTTCATTTTTCATTGACTCTTTGTCACCATAGCCATAAAGTACACCAACAAAGTCAACATTACAAAGCCTAGCACCTTTTGCATCAAAATAAGTATCCCCTACCATAGCGATTTTACTGTTAAAATCTTTTCCCAATCTATCTACTGCATAAGGGATAATATCCTTTTTATCTTTCCTACTACCATCGGCTAAAGAGCCACATACTGCATCAAAGCATTCTGTTAAACCTAAGTTCTCTACAATTTCTTCTGCAAATTTTTCATACTTAGAGGTAGCAACTGCAACCTTAACACCGGTTGACTTAATTTCCAATAAAGTTTCTTTTATGCCCTTATATGGCTTATTCATCAGCTTACCCTCAGTATCATAATAATGACGATAAACCTCAACTGCATCTTCGGCAGATTTTCCACTAAGATGGCAAAGATTTGTGAAAGTATCAAGTAGTGGTGGACCTATATACAACTTATAATTGCTTGTATCAAATGTATCACAACCGATTTGTTCTATAGTTTTTTCAAGACTATAACGAATACCTGTCGCACTTTCAGAAATTGTACCGTCTAAGTCAAACAAAATAATATCATACTTACTCAAACTTTTCATCTGCCTTTTTCTGGAACTTTTCACCTTTTACAGATACTCTGTTGTGAGTACCGTTTGCAATCATACCGGCATTATCATAAGCAGTAACTTCAAACTTAAATGACCTACCGTCATTGCTGATTAGCTTACTTTCCACTTTAATCTTTGCACCGATTGGTGAAGGACTGATGTGCTGAATTTCTACCATTGTGCCAACAGTAGTTAAACCCTCATCAAGAAAAGTATCGGCAAGCTTTGTTGATGCTTCTTCCATAAGTGCAACAACAGTTGGTGTAGCTAATACTCTTAGGCTACCTGAACCAACATTTACTGCCAACATATCCTCTGTTACAACTTTTTCTATTACAAAATTATCCATAATTAAACCTCCAATTAATGATTATCATTGTATAATTAGAATTTCTATGGTATAATAATACATCATCTGATAAATTAATTCAATACAATATAAAAGGAGAAAAACAATGAAATTAGGAATTGTAGGCTTACCTAATGTAGGTAAAAGTACACTTTTCAATGCTATCACTAACGCAGGAGCTCAGAGTGCAAACTATCCGTTCTGTACTATTGAACCAAATGTTGGTGTTGTAGCAGTACCTGATAAGCGTATTGACAAACTGGCAGAAATGTATAATCCGGATAAAATCACACCGGCAACAATTGAATTTGTTGATATTGCCGGTCTTGTAAAAGGTGCATCAAAGGGTGAAGGTCTTGGCAACAAGTTCCTTTCCAATATTCGTGAATGTGACGCTATTGTTCATGTTGTAAGATGTTTTGAAAACGATGACATTATCCATGTTGAGGGTTCAGTTGACCCTGCGAGAGATATTGAAACAATTGACATTGAGCTTATCCTTTCTGATGTAGAAATGGTAACAAGAAAGATTGATAGACTTAAAAAGGCACTTAAAGGTGACAAGAGCCTACAACCACAAATTGACTTCTTTGAGGAAGTTCTTGACACACTAAACAAAGGTAAAAGTGCAAGAACTGTTGAAACAACAGAAGAACAGGAAGAATGGCTAAAGGAAGTTGCTTTACTTACAACAAAGCCAATTATCTATGCTGCAAATATGAGTGAAGATGACTTTACCAACGGTATTCAGGACAACAAAATGCTAAAGACAGTTAGAGATATTGCAAGTGAAGAACATGCAGCAGTACTACCAATCTGTGCACAGATTGAAATGGATATTGTTGATATGGACAAGGAAGAAAAAGAACTGTTCCTTTCTGATCTAGGTCTTGAAGAAAGTGGTCTTGACAGACTTATCAAGGAATGTTACTCACTACTTGGACTAATCTCTTACCTAACTGCCGGTAAACCTGAAGTTAGAGCATGGACAATCACTAAGGGTACAAAAGCTCCTCAAGCTGCAGGTAAAATCCACACAGACTTTGAAAGAGGTTTCATCAGAGCAGAAGTTGTTTCTTATGATGACCTTATCGCAAATGGTGGTATGACTGCTTGTAAAGAAAAAGGTCTTGTTCGTTCAGAAGGTAAGGACTATGTTATGAAAGACGGAGATGTAGTTCTATTTAGATTTAATGTTTAAATTTTTAATTTTCTGTTTTAATTTTGATTGCACTAATCTAAAAATTGCATTTTATTAAATATAAACTAAAATTTCATACTATATAGCAAACCGGCTACCAAATTAATGGTAGCCGGTGTTTTTATTAATGTATCCACTTTAAGCCGAATATAATCAACCCAACTCCTATTGCTGAGGCAAATAATTCCATAAATAAATTATCAAAAACATCATCACCATCAAGCAAGTCTGTTACAATACAATATATAGTACCCAATATAGGAATTGCCCCTATAATGATAATAATAGCACCTATTGTACTTTCTACACTAGGAAATACTGCACAACAAATTATAGCGAACAAAATTAAAAACGGAATAATATGCATATGTCCTCCTTACTAATAATACCTAACTATATTCTTCATAAAAGCCAAAATAATTGCTAATATTACTAATTATTTTTTTGCACTCACACCCTTTATTAATGTTTTAATACAACATATGTTGTATTTTTAAGTATATAATACATCATTCGTTGTATTATGTCAATAATAAATCTATTATTGACAGGAGAATTTTTATGCCATATTACAGAAGATTGAGAGATTTAAGAGAGGACAACGACCTTACACAAAGTCAGCTTGTAGAAAAACTGGGTATGCACAAAACAACCTACACTAACTATGAACAAGGCAAAAGAGATTTGCCACTTTCCTTTGCTATTACTATTGCTAAGTTCTACAATGTTTCACTTGATTATATTGCAGGGCTGACAAATGAGTGCAGAAAACTTAACGAAAATTTATAATATTGGCAATTGGGCATATTTTTAGATTTTATCATTATAAACCAAATTGGTTTATGTGTCAATATACCATTTTGGTTTGTGTATAATAAATACTAAAGTATTTTTAGTATTTATGGGGCAAATATTATGTACAAAAGAATTAGGGAATTAAGGGAAGATAATGACCTACTGCAAAAGAATTTAGCTGAATATCTAAACTGTTCTCAGGTGGCTTATTCTCGTTATGAACTAGGCACAAGGGATATTCCAACAGAAGTGCTGATTGCTCTTTCAAAATTTTACAATGTATCTACCGACTATATTCTTGGTCTTAAAGATGAAAAAAATTAAGCTGTAACTATGAAGTTACAGCTTTTTCTTTTAATCATTTGTATCTATATCAAAGGTAACATCAAGTAGGTATTTTGACTTACCTTTATTAATTGAATGTAAGATATAATCTTTTATTTGATTGCCTTGACTCATCATATCTTCCGGTAAAACTAAATCAAATACAAGAAGTGTACCACTACTGCAATTTGCAATTCTAAAATCATGGATTGAGAGCCTACTGTCCTTTGACTTTAAGCACTCCATAATTTTCAGTTGCAACTTTTCAGCTTTTAAATCATCGGTAACAATAGGGTCATAGTGTACAACCATATGAATACCAAATTTCTTCAGGCATTGTCTTTCTATTCTGTCTATTGTATCGTGGCAATTCATAGGGTCTTCATCCTTATCCACTTCAACATGTATAGTTGCATATCTTTTTGCAGGACCATAATCGTGAATCATTAAGTCGTGACAACCTAACACCTTGTCATATGAATTAACGAAATCAATAATTTCTTTCCTAAATTCAGGAGTAGCCTCTTCACCTAACAATGGTGAGATTGTTTGTCTAATAAGTCCTATTCCATTATACAAAATAAACAGTGACACCAAAGCACCCATAATTCCATCTATCTGCCACTTTGTCAGTAATTCCACAACCATTGCAATAAGTACACAAGTAGTTGTTAACACATCATTTCTACTGTCGGCACTTGTTGCAAGTAATGTTGTGGAATGGATTTGTTTACCCTTTTTCTTATAAAATAATGTCATCCACAGTTTCACAAGAATTGAAACTACAAGCACTAGAATTGTGACCAGAGAAAATTTTACAGGAGTTGGTGAAATTATTTTTTCTACAGAACTTTTTGCAAGTTCAAAGCCAATAACAAAAATCATTACTGCTACAGTTAAACTTGCTAAGTATTCAAACCTTGCATGACCAAATGGGTGTTTCTTATCAGCCGGTTTTTCTGCTAACTTAAAGCCCAGTAAAGTGACAATTGAACTTGCTGCATCAGAAAGGTTGTTGACACTATCTGCAATAATTGACATTGAAGAAACAAGTGTACCTACAACAAACTTACCACCGGCTAAAGCAAAGTTACAGATTATTCCCACTATACCGGCTAACTTGCCTACCTTTGCTCTGTTTCTTTCCTCAGTACTTTCCATAAAATCATCTCATTTCAATATATAATAAAAAAGTGGGGCAGTAAAAACTGTCCCACAGAAAATTCTGTTGCCCTTTGGCCCGGTTGTATAAACAACTTGCTAGTTTATAATACATTATATGCTTAAATAGTAAAGTGATTATAACATTAATTATATAAAATTTCAAGAAAAAAGACCGATAAAAATCGGTCTTTTCTTCAAAGGGATTGATGAATATTTAACTACCAAGGTAGAATAACGATTATTTCATATAGCCTGATTTTCTAAGTGCTATTTTTAGTAAAGGGCCAACCACACCGGCAATAACACACTTGATTGCGTCAAATGGTAGGAATGGAATTACACAAGCTGCCAAAGAAGCATTTAAGTCATACTTTGTAATAGCCATAAACTGAATTGTACCACAAGCGTAACAAATTACAACACCAACTGCACAAGCTAAAATACTAACAATAATTTCAAGTGCTTTATTCTTGGTTGGAATTTTACAAATCAAACCAACAACAACTACAACAATTAGGTAAGACCAAACATAACCACCGGTAATATTAGCATATGTAGATAGGCCTGTCTGTCCACCACTAAACAGTGGTAAGAATAAACCTAATAGTAAGTAAACAACAACAGAGATTAGACCTTTTACAGGACCAAGTACTACTGCTGTAAATACTACTGCCAAAATACCAAGTGAAACCGGTACCATACCAATTGGAATAGTGATGATTGAAAAGATACAACAGATAGCAGCAAATAATGCACACACTACCATATCAAATATTTTATTGTTCTTCATAAAAAATACCCCCTGTGTATATCACAAGGAGTATTATAACTCATAATTATAATATTGTCAACCTTAATATTGATTATTGTTAACAATTGTTAACCTATGGGTAATTGTCAACCTAATTATAGAATTGTTCCACCACCAAGAACAACATCACCATCATAAAGTACAACTGCCTGTCCTTTGCAAATTGCTCTTTGGCTTTCATCAAAGGTAACCTTAACTTTACCGTCTTCCATTACCTTTGCAGTAGCAGGTTGTTCCTTTTGGTTGTAACGGATTCTAGCCTTACAACGGATTTCTTCCTTTGGTTCTTCAATAGATACCCAGTTAAAATCATTAGCATAAAGTTCCTTAGAAAACAGTTCATCATTTAGGCAAAGTACAACTTTGTTATCCTTAAGATTCTTTTCCTTAACATACATAGGGCAAGGCAAAGCAAGGCCTAAGCCTTTTCTTTGACCGATAGTATAACGGATAATACCCTTATGCTTACCTAGTACATTACCACTTGTATCTACAAAGTCGCCCTCAGGATACTTTTTGCCTGTATAGTCCTCAATAAATGCAGCATAGTCACCATTTGGCACAAAGCAAATATCCTGACTATCCTTTTTATCAGCATTGATAAAGCCATTTTCTTCTGCGATTTTACGAGTTTCACTTTTTTCCATTTCACCTAATGGGAACTGAACATGAGCAAGTTGTTCTTGAGTCATATTGTAAAGAACATAACTTTGGTCCTTAGAAAGGTCAACTGCTTTCTTTAGGATATATCTGTCACCTTTCTTCTCAATTCTTGCATAGTGACCTGTAACAACATAGTCATACTGTAACTCTTTCATACGGTGCATTAGCTTGTCAAACTTTAAGTATCTGTTGCAACGGATACAAGGGTTTGGAGTACCACCGTTTTCATAAGTATGAATAAAATCATCTATTATTTTTTCTTTAAAATCAGCCTTGAAGTTGAAAACATAATAAAGTGCACCTAGCTTATAGCAAACACTTCTTGCATCTTCAATATCAGAAAGTGAACAACAAGTTCTCTCTGTATCAATGCCGATGTCATCGTTATCATAAAGTTTCATTGTAACACCAATGATATGATAACCTTTTTCTTTCATAATAAAAGCTGCGACGCTGGAATCAACGCCGCCACTCATTGCAATTATAGCCTTTTTCATTAGCCTAACCTTATCATTTCATCAATACATTTTTTAGCCTGTAAACGCTTTTCTTCATCCATTGTGATTTCATCACCAAATGTACCCTTTAAGCAACCATAAACATCCATTAGCGTAGTTGCTTTCATATTAGGACAGATTAAGTCTTTTGACATTGGGTAGAACTGTTTATCAGGACAAGCATACTGTAACTCTTCAGCAATAGAAATTTCTGTACCGATAATAAATTCCTTGTCCTCACTCTGCTTAGCAAAATTAACAATACCGGAAGTTGAACCAACATAATCAGCATGTTGTACAACATCAGGCTGACATTCAGGATGAACAAGCACCTTTGCATTTGGGTGTTTCTCCATAGCCTCAAGTAGCTTACTTTCAGAAATCTTTGCGTGAGTTGGGCAACCACCATGAAGAAGTTTAAATTCCTTTTCAGGTACTTGCTTAGCAACATAAGAACCTAGATTACAGTCAGGAATAAACAAAATCTTGTCAGCATCTAACTTCTTACAAATCTCAACAGCTGAAGATGATGTAACACATACATCACATATAGTTTTTAAACTTGCAGTGGTATTTATGTATGCGACTACTGCATAGTCAGGATACTGTTCCTTTACAAGGGAAATAGTTTCCTTATCCATCTGTTCTGCCATTGGACAACCGGCATCAGGGTTGCTTAGGATAACTTTCTTTTCAGGGGCAAGAATCTTTACTGTTTCTGCCATAAAACGAACACCACACATAATAACTGTTTTCTGTGGTACTTTAGCTGATTTTACTGCAAGTGCATAACTGTCACCTGTAAAATCGGCAATTTCCTTAATCTCCTGAGCCATATATGAGTGTGCAAGAATACACACATCATTTTCTTCTTTTAATTTTAAAATTTGCTTTTGAATGTCTTTAATCATAAATTCAAATCCTATCATTATGGTGTGGATAGATTATATCAAATCCACACCATAAAGTCAAATTTAGTTGATTATTCAGGTTGTTTGTCAGCCATTAGTCTAACCATAACAGCCTTTTGAGCATGAAGTCTGTTTTCTGCTTCTTCAAAGATTTCATCAGCATGAGCCTCAAAAACATCAGCAGTAATTTCTTCACCTCTATGAGCAGGTAGGCAGTGTAGAACCATACAATCCTTGTTTGTCTTTTCCATTAGTTCAGCATTAATCTGAATACCGGCAAATGCCTTTTCACGAATGGCCTTTTCTTCTTCCTGACCCATTGATGCCCATACATCAGTATATACAACATCAGCATTTTCAGCAGCCTTTAGAGGGTCTGTTGTCATTTCAAACATACCAGGGTAATTGTCTGCAAAGTCAAGAATGTTCTTTGGAGGTTCATAACCCTTAGGACAAGCAATAGCAACGCTCATACCACACTTTAAGCAACCAACAATAAGTGAGTTAGCCATATTGTTACCGTCACCGATAAATGCTAACTTAAGACCCTTTAGCTTACCCTTAAATTCACGAATTGTCATAAGGTCAGCCAGTACCTGACATGGGTGGCAATAGTCTGTTAGACCGTTGATAACAGGGATTGAACCGTATTCAGCAAGTGCATCAACTTCTGCCTGAGCAAATGTACGAATCATAATACCGTCTAACATTCTTGAAAGAACTCTTGCAGTATCTTCTACAGGTTCACCTCTGCCAATTTGTAAATCATTTGATGACAAGAATAGTGGGTGGCCACCTAGCTGATACATACCTGTTTCAAAAGAAACTCTTGTTCTTGTTGATGACTTTTCAAAAATCATACCCAGTGTTTTACCCTTTAGGTGATGATGTTCAATACCATGCTTTAGTTCATACTTTAGCTGATCAGCAAGGTTAAGAATATCCTTAATTTCTTCTGTTGATAGACTTTCAAGTGTTAATAAATGCTTCATCCTTTATTCCTCCATTACCTTCTTTAGTATAGCAAGTGCTTCATCAATTTCTTCATACTTAATATTTAGTGGTGGCAACATTCTTAGTAATGTTTTTGCAGTGATTACAAGAAGACCGTTTTCTGTACATTTCTTTGCAATATCACCTGCGTTACCCTCAACTTCAATACCAATCATTAAGCCTTGTTGACGAACTGACTTAACACCTTTGATTTTTTCTAGTTTTTCTTTAAAGTAAGTACCCTTCTTATTTACTTCTTCAATAAATTCAGGAGTGTTTACTGTATCTATAATATAGTTAGCACCGGCACAAACAACAGGGTTACTGCCAAATGTTGTACCGTGAGTTGATGGACCCATAACATCCTTTAGCTTGTCGTTAACCATACAAATGCCAATAGGAAGTCCACCACCAAGACCTTTTGCTGAAGTTACAACATCAGGCTTAATGCCACTGTGCATATAGCCGTAAAGTTTGCCTGTACGGCAAACGCCTGTCTGAACTTCATCAACAATAAGCAAAATGTCTTTTTCATCACAAATCTTTCTTACCTGTTGTAAATATTCAGAGTCAAGGATATTTACGCCACCCTCACCCTGAACTGTTTCTAGCATAACAGCACAAGTTTTGTCTGTGATTGTATCTTTTAGGCTTTCAATATCATTAGCAATAGCATTATCAAAGCCATCTACAAATGGGAAGAAGTAGTTATGGAAAACATCCTGACCTGTTGCAGACAATGTTGCAATAGTTCTGCCATGGAAACTGTTTACCAAAGTAATAATATGATCTCTGCCTCTACCGTATTTATCAAATGAATATTTTCTTGCAACCTTAATTGCACATTCATTTGCTTCGGCACCACTGTTGCCGAAGAATACCTTTGAAAGTCCTGTTGCCTTAGTTAGCTTTTCAGCAAGAACACCGGCAACCTTGTTGTAGTAATAGTTACTAATGTGCTGAATTGTACCGGCTTGTTCACTAACTGCCTTTACCCAACCGTCATCACAGTAACCAAGACAGTTTACACCGATACCGGAAGAAACATCAATATATTTCTTACCGTTATCGTCATAAGCATACACACCTTTACCTTTAGTTAGACAAACATCATATCTGCCATATGTATGCATAATATTTTCATTATCTAATTCTTTAATCTTTTTATTATCCATTGTAATCAATCCTATCAATCAAATGAGAATACATCAATGTCATCCCTCTTTGTAAAGCCCATTGCTTTCCAAAAAGGCTGACCTAGCTGATTGTTTTTGTAACAGAAAATGTGAGTTTTCTTAATACCGGCTTGTTTTATTCTTTTGTCAGCCTCAGTAGCAAGACTTCTGCCAACACCCATTCTACGGTAATCAGGGCTAACTGCCATATGATGAATAAAACCTCTTCTGCCGTCATGACCTGCAAGTACAGTAGCAATAATCTTACCGTCAACTATGCCAACAAGCGACATACCCTTGTTGTGTTCAAGGTACTTTGCAATATTTTCTCTACTATCGGCATCAGACAAGGCTCTCTTTGTTGTTACTTGCCAAAGAGCAAAAATCTCATCATAGTCTTCAATTGTCATTTCTCTAATCTGTAAATTATCCATATATATTTCCTTATTAATAGAACATTGTACCGATACCTTCATCGGAGAACAATTCAATAAGAATAGAATGTTCAATTCTACCGTCAATAATATGCGCTCTTGATACACCTTGACGAACTGCCTCAACACAACAATCAATCTTAGGTATCATACCACCACTGATGATGCCTTCTCTCTTTAGCTGACTGACTTCACTTACATTTACTACAGAGATAAGTGAATCTTCATCATCCTTATCTTGAAGTAGTCCTCTAATATCAGTCATAAGAATAAGTTTCTTAGCACCAATCTTTGATGCAATATGGGCAGCAGCAATATCAGCATTAATGTTATACACATTACCCTTATAGTCACCGGCTACAGTTGCAATAATAGGTACATAGCCGTCACTGATAGCATCGTTAATAACTTCACTGTTTACTTCTGTGATTTCGCCAACATAACCTAGATCATCACCTGTAACCATCTTTTCAGCCATAAGCATATTGCTGTCAAGACCACAAAGGCCAATAGCCTTACCACCTGCATGGTTAAGGTGCTGAGTTAAGCTTTTGTTTACCTTACCGGCTAGGACTTGCTGAACAATATCCATTGTTTCTTTATCGGTAACACGCATACCGTTAATGAATTTACTTTCAATGCCAACTCGTTTTAGCATTGAAGAAATTTCAGGACCACCACCATGTACAAGAACAACATTTACACCAACAAGTTGCATTAGTACAATGTCACTCATAACAGCAGCCTTTAAATCTTCGTTAAGCATTGCATTGCCACCGTATTTTACAACAATTGTTTCACCGGCATATTTCTGAATATATGGCATTGCTTGTGTAAGCACTTTTGCTGTTAAACTACTATCCATTTCTCAAACTTCTTTCTCTATCTTATTTTTCTAAAACAATCATCTTCCCATAATAACGGATTGCTCTTTATATCAAAATTATAATTATCAGGTTCTATAGTCACCGTTGATTTTTACATAATCATATGTTAAGTCGCAACCATAAGCTTCGGCAAAGCCTTCACCGTCATTAAGTTCAATGTTGATAATAACAGTATCGCATGAAAGAACTTTCTTTGCTTCATCTTCATCAAAGCCAACACCGGCACCGTCCTCACAAACAAGAACCTCGCCACCTTCACTTTTGAAAGTAACTTTAACCTTGCTAATGTCAACATCCATACCACTATAGCCGATAGCACATAGCACTCTGCCCCAGTTAGCATCAGCACCAAACATAGCAGTCTTTACAAGTGAAGAACCGATAACTGTCTTTGCAACACCTACTGCATCTTTCTTTGTTTTAGCTCCACTAACATCACAGATAAGTAACTTTGTTGCACCCTCACCGTCTTTAGCAAGTTGCTTTGCAAGTGACTTGAAAGCCTCTGTTAAACCGGCAACAAATGTCTTATAATCTTCATTCTTAGTTGTGATTTCCTTATTACCAGCTTTACCACTGGCCATAATAGCAAGTGTATCGTTAGTAGAAGTATCACCGTCAACAGAAACCATATTGTAGCTGTCCTCTACTGCTTCCTTAAGTGCTTCTTCCAACATTTTTGAGCTGATAGCACAGTCAGTTGTAACGAAAGAAAGCATTGTACCCATATTAATATGAATCATACCACTGCCCTTAGCAATACCACCAACAGTAACAGTTTTGCCGTCAATAGTCATTTCCATTGCCATTTCTTTCTTAACTGTATCTGTTGTCATAATTGCTTCGGCACAGTCAGAGCCATTTTCGCTACTCATCATTTTCTTCATTAGGTAAAGTTTCTGTTCAAATGGTTCAAGTGGTAGTGGCACACCGATAACACCTGTTGATGCAACAATAACATCATCTTCGGCAATATTAAGTGTTGATGCACAAAGTTTGCAAACATCTGATGCTTTCTTATAACCATCAGCGTTACAAGTATTTGCGTTACCACTGTTAGCAACAATAGCCTGTGCTTTGCCGTTTTTCAAATGTTCCTGAGTTACTAGGATAGCATCTGACTTTACAAGGTTTTTTGTATAAACAGCAGCAGCATTACACAAAGTGTCGCACTTTACCATCATAATATCTTTCTTAGTTGTGTTACCCTCTTTGATACCACCACAGATAGCTGCACCGGTAAAGCCTTGAGGAGTTGTGATAGTTCCATCAATAAATCTAAAATCCATAAATATACCTCATTTTTTATTTATTATTACGCCTTGTAAAGAAGTATTTGTAAATATTAGAATGCAGGAGGAACGATTTCCAAACCTGTCTTTTCATCTAAACCAAAAATAATATTCATATTCTGAATTGCTTGACCGGCAGCACCCTTAACCATATTATCAATGGCAGCTACTGCAACAAGCAAGTTTGCTCTCTTGTCTAGGTGAAGAGAAATATCACAGAAATTGCTGTACTTAACATTGTGAATATCAGCTACTTGACCATCATCAAGAAGTCTGATAAAGTATTCACCTTTGTAAAAATCTTGATAAATCTTTCTTAGTTCTTCCATTGTAATGTCCTTCTTTAAAGGAGCATAACAAGTAGCAAGGATACCTCTGTTTACAGGTAACAAATGTGGAACGAAAGTAATAGTTACCTTTTCATCAGCAAAAGAAGTAAGTGTCTGTTCAATTTCAGGTGTATGACGGTGACAAGCAACCTTATAAGGATGGAAACCTTCGTTTAGTTCAGGATAGTGGTTACCCTGAGAAAGTGAACGACCTGCACCGGTAACACCACTTTTACAGTCACAGATAATACCTTTAGTGTCAATAACACCTGCATTAAGTGCAGGAACAAGAGCAAGTGGTGAGCAAGTTGTATAACAACCCGGATTTGCAATAATCTTAGCGCCCTTAATCTTGTCACGATAAAATTCAGGTAAACCGTAAACTGCCATATCGTGAAGCTCCTTGTGTACATATTCACCTTTGTACCATTCTTTGTATTCTTCTTCACTCTTTAGTCTAAAGTCAGCACCTAGGTCAATAAACACCTTGTCATTGTCATAACATTTCTTTGCAAGTTCTTGGCTTAAACCATGTGGTAAAGCAGCAAAGATAACTTCTGCTTTTTCTACAACATCATCTGCATTTTCGCAAATCATATCGTTTATATTTACATAACTTCTATATACATCACTAATTTTCTGACCCTCAAAGCTAACTGAGCTAATAGCCACAATTTCAGCCTGTGGGTGAGTTGTAATAAGGCGAACAAGTTCTGCACCGGCATAGCCTGTTGCACCAATAATTCCTACCTTAATCATAAATTAATCCTCAATCTTCTTTAGCATATCTTCTGCTTGTTTCATAACATTCTGTGGAGCAGGACCACCAAAGGATGTTCTGTCTGCAACACATTTCTCTAGGTTGATAGCTTCATAAACACCATCATCAAAAGCAGAATGTACTTTCTTGTATTCTTCCATAGGTAAATTTTCAAGGTCAGTACCTAGGTCAATACATCTTGCAACCAAAGCACCTGTAGCCTTGTAAGCATCTCTAAATGGGATACCTTTCTTAGTTAGATAATCGGCACAATCGGTAGCATTTATAAATCCACCGGCTGCTGCACTTCTCATTTTATTCTTTAACACTGTCATAGTGTCTAGCATTGGAGTAAAGGAAATTAGGCACATTTTTACAGAATCGACTGCATCAAAAATAGCCTCTTTATCTTCTTGCATATCCTTGTTGTAAGCTAATGCAATGCCCTTCATAGCAGTAAGCAGTCCCATTGTATCACCAAATACACGACCACTCTTACCTCTGACAAGTTCTGCAATATCAGGGTTCTTCTTCTGTGGCATAATTGATGAACCTGTAGAGAAAGCATCATCAAGTTCCACAAACTTAAATTCCCAGCTACACCACATAATCATTTCTTCGGAAAATCTTGATAGGTGTACCATAATAATTGACAAGTCACTTGCAATTTCCAAGCAATAATCTCTGTCAGAAACACCGTCAAGTGAATTGTTTGTTGGAGCATCAAAACCCAAAAGTTCTGATGTCATATGTCTGTCAATAGGGTAAGTTGTACCGGCTAATGCACAAGAACCAAGTGGGTTAATATTCATTCTCTTGCGACAATCCTGAAGTCTTGATAAATCTCTTAGGAACATTTCACCGTAAGCTAATAAGTGATGACCGAATGTAATAGGTTGTGCTCTCTGAAGATGAGTATAACCAGGCATTACTGTGTCATAATATTCCTTAGCCTTAGATGCAATAACCTTGATTAGGTCCTTTAGCAAAGAAATAATCTCTTCTACTTCGTGTCTTAAATATAGCTTAATATCAACAGCAACTTGGTCATTTCTACTTCTTGCTGTGTGAAGTCTTTTACCGTCATCACCGATTCTCTTTGTTAGTTCACCCTCAATAAATGTGTGAATATCTTCACATTCCATATCAAAGTGAAGTTTACCGGAAAGTAAATCTTCAAGAATACCTTTTAGACCTTCAACAATATGAAGTGACTCTTCTTTCTTGATAATGCCTGTTTCACCTAGCATAGTAGCATGAGCGATTGAGCCTTGTATATCTTCTCTAAACATTCTTGAGTCAAAAGAAATGGATGAGTTAAAATCGTTAGTTGTTTTAGAAAGAGATTTCTTAAATCTTCCTTGCCATAACTGCATTGCTTACACCTCTATTTTTTGCAAAATTATAGGTATTTTTATGTAAAAACACCGAAAAATAGGAGAAAATTCATACCCCTAGAAAATGACATAAAGTCCGTATGGGTCATACGGACTTTATAATTACAATTTAAAGAAATTTCATCAATTATTTGATGAAGCCCTTCTTAGCACGAACCTTGATTGGAAGACCGAATAGGTTGATGAAACCTGCACTGTCGTTCTGGTCATAAACTTCGTCTTCGTCAAATGTTGCAATATCTTCATCATATAGTGAATATGGAGAAGTAACACCTGCATCAATAATGTTGCCCTTGTAAAGTTTTAGCTTAACATCACCTGTAACAACTGTGTTTACCTGATCAACGAAAGCTGTTAGAGCTTCTCTTAGTGGTGTGTACCACTGACCATAATAAACTAATTCAGCAAAACGGTTTGAAACAAGTTCCATATAGTGGAATGTATCTCTGTCAAGTGTTAGTTCTTCTAGTTTCTTGTGAGCATAGTAAAGGATTGTGCCACCCGGAGTTTCATAAACACCACGGCTCTTCATACCAACAAGACGGTTTTCAATCATATCTGTAATACCGATACCGTTAGCACCACCAACTTCGTTTAGCTTCTTAACGATAGAAACGCCGTCCATTTCAACACCGTCGATAGCTGTTGGAACACCCTTTTCAAAGTGAATTGTAATATATGTATCCTTATCAGGAGCCTGTTCAGGTGATACACCTAGTTCTAGGAAGTTAGGGTCATCATACTTAGGTTCATTTGCAGGATTTTCAAGGTCAAGACCTTCGTGGCTTAAGTGCCATAGGTTCTTATCTTTTGAGTAGTTTGTTTCTCTGTTAATCTTTAGAGGAATACCCATCTTTTCTGCGTATTCAATTTCGTCTTCTCTTGACTTAAATTCCCATGTTCTCCAAGGAGCAATAATCTTCATATCAGGAGCATAAGCCTTAATAGCAAGTTCAAAACGAACCTGGTCGTTACCCTTACCTGTACAACCGTGACAAATTGCATCAGCACCTTCAGCCTTAGCAATTTCAACTAATCTCTTTGCGATAATAGGACGAGCAAAAGAAGTACCTAGAAGATATTTGCCTTCATAAACTGCATCAGCCTTGATTGTTTCAAAAACATAATCTTCAATAAATTCTTTTGTTAGGTCTTCAATGTATAGCTTACTAGCACCTGTCTTAATAGCCTTTTCTTCAAGACCGTCTAGTTCTGTACCCTGACCAACATTACCGGAAACTGCGATAACTTCACAGTTATTGTAGTTTTCCTTTAGCCAAGGAATAATGATTGATGTATCAAGTCCACCTGAATAAGCAAGAACAACTTTTTTAATATCTTTATCTGCCATGATAATATTTCCTTTCGTCCTCAATGAGGTTAATAATTAATTTATGTTTTTATTATACACCAATTATACAGAAAATCAAGGGTTATTTGCATATTTATTCAAATTTCCAATAATTTGTAGAATTAAGACAACAAGTTTGCATATACACAGAATATTGCAGTAAATTTATACAATCACAACAAAGAATTATACAAATATATCCTTATTCAGCCTAGATTTTCCTTGATTTTTAAAATGAATATATGCAAATTTTATGCATAATTATACATTTTTAATGTATGTTATTCATTTTCTTGCAAAAGATAGCCATAATGTGATATATTTATCTTATAAAATAATCAAAGGAGATAATAAAATGTTTAAAGAAATATCTGCTAAAGAACTAAAGGAAAACCCATTTAAGCTTATTGGTGATGATTGGGGTCTTGTTACTGTTGACACTAAAGAAAAGGTCAATATGATGACTGTTTCTTGGGGTGGTGTTGGCATTATGTGGAATAAGCCTGTTGCATTTACTTTCATTCGTCCACAGAGATACACATTTGACTACCTTGAAAACGGCGAGTACTTTGCTATTTCTTTCCTACCTGATGAATACCATGATGTACACAAAATTTGTGGTTCAAAAAGTGGCAGAGATATTGACAAGGTTAAGGAAACAGGTTTAACACCTGTAACCGATGAGAAAGCACCTTACTTTGCAGAAAGCAAGGTTGTACTGATTTGTCGTAAAATGTATGGTCAAAGTCTAAATTCCGACAGTGTTGTTGATGAAAGTGTATTGTCATCATATGCACCCGACGGTAGTGACTACCACAAAATGTACATTTCAGAAATTGAAAAGGTACTTGTTAAAGAATAATTTGTTACAAAAGCATCAAAGGGCTGTTTCATAACGAAACAGCCCTTATTTTTATTCCGGTATCATATTTTGATACACATTAATTGTATCAATATTCTCTACATCAGACTTCTTAACCGAATAGAAGAAGTTGTAACTTGTAAATGACTCAGCGATATGTTTAGTTTTGTATGTTACATCAAAGTCAAGGTTAAGCTGATTATCCTTTACTGATATATTCTTCAATTCATAACTATTCTGATAATTTGCATCTCTCCTATAAACAAAAACCAAAGCATTATCCTTGAAGAAATTTTCATCAAACTTATCACCCTTGTTAAAGAATGAAGTGTATTCATCATAACTTTTAATCACAGTTGTAATGTAACGTTCCCTAGAGCTATTGTAACCTAAGCAATTATTATCTTTACCGTCATAACTATCATTTTCATACATCAAAGAAAAATCAATCTTACTGCCATCCACTTTATCCGAAACATAATTTACAGGATAAATATCATTTGCATAGTTATACTTTTTCTTAACAGTCTTCCTCTGAATATCTGCCACATCTTGAATATTTACTACACCATCACCGTTAAAGTCCATAGTTACATATTTCTCTAATGTTCGTACTTTTGCAGATAAGTTTGCACAGTACCTTTGAATTTCCGTTGCATCTTTAATATTAATTTTGCCATCACTTACAATATCACCTGCAAGGTAATTTTCAGGATTATTTTCAGTAGCCGAAACAGCCATAAAAGAACCTGCCATTACTGTTACTAAGGTCATTGTAATAATGCTTTTAAATAGTTTTTTCATAATATCACCCTATTTCTTTATAACTCAATTATACCATATTTTAACTTTTTTTAAATAGATATACTTCACAAAATATATATCACCGATTTGTTATAAATCACTAAAAGAAAAGGACAAACCAAAAGGTCTGCCCTTAAAATTAAAAGTTAAAGTAAATAAATGGATTATAAGCACCCTTAACAATGTAGCTGACGGAAACAACTAGCAATGCTAAAAGTCCCACAGAACTAACCACATATGCAACAGGGTTTGTACCCTTTATCTTTAGAGAGAAATTCTTAAAAATAGGTGTACTGACAAGAATTGCAATTAGGAAATATACAAAATAATTCATTGCATAGTAGATTGTACTGTCATTAATCAAAGTACCGTTACCTAACATTGTGCAAATATATGCCCAAGCATCTGTAATACTGTCTGCTCTAAACAGTACCCAACCCATCAATACAAAGAACAATGTATAGATTCTTCTAAGTACAATCATTTTGTCAGGATATTTCTTTTCCCAACCTGTTAATTTTTCTATTACAAGCAGTACAAAGTACATTAAACCCCAACATAGGAAAGTCCAGTTTGCACCATGCCAAATACCTGTTAATGACCATACTACAAATAGGTTAAACACAAGTCTTACTTTGCTCTTTACTCTTGAGCCACCCAGTGGGAAATATACATAATCTCTAAACCAAGTACCAAGTGACATATGCCATCTTCTCCAAAATTCAGTAATAGATTTACTAATGTATGGATAGTCAAAGTTCTCTAAGAAGTCAAAACCGAACATTTTACCAAGACCGATAGCCATATCACTATAACCACTAAAGTCAAAGAAAATCTGTAGCGAGTAGGCAATTGCACCAATCCAAGCCATTACAACAGTTAATTCACTGTTTGGCATATCAAATGAATAATCGGCAACAACACCCATTGTGTTTGCCAAAAGAACCTTCTTTGCAAGACCGATAATAAATCTTACAACACCTGTTGAAAAGTTATCAAAGGTTTCAACTCTGTGCTTAATCTGATAAGCAACTGTTTCGTATCTAACAATAGGACCGGCAATCAGCTGAGGGAAAAAGCTAATATAAAGACCAACATTCAGTGGATTCTTCTGAGCTTCACCCTTTTCCCTATAAACATCAATTACATAACTCATTGCTTGGAAAGTAAAGAAACTGATACCAATAGGCAATGCTATATTCGGTACTGACAAGTTAAGACCGGCAATTGAATTAATATTGTCAACAGTAAACATTAGATACTTAAAGATAAACAATACGGAAAGATTAAGTACTGCTGTAAGTGCAATTACAAGCCTTGAAAGTACTTTCCTGTGCCTTACCTTATCAACCAAAAGTCCCAAAGCATAGTTAACAATAATTGATGCAATCATAATCAAAACATACTTTGGCTCACCCCAAGCATAGAAAATCAAACTTGCAATAAGCAACATTACGTTTTGACCCATTCTCCATTTTCTGAAAACTGTATAATACAGCAACAGAACTACCGGTAAAAATACAAATATAAAAACTGTACTAGCAAATAACATAAATCACTCTCTACAATAATCTTTCTGACCTTCGGTATAAGCATTGTTGCCATAACTATCAATTGCCACAATACAAGGAAAGTCCTCTACTGTATATCTTCTGATAGCCTCAGTACCAAGGTCCTCATAACAAAGTATCTCTTCCTTCTTAATTGATTTTGCTATTAAGGCAGCAGCACCACCTACACAAGCAAAATACACACAGCCATTTCTTACAATAGCGTCAATTACATCTTGATTTCTAGCACCTTTACCTATCATCCCTTTTAGACCTAAATCTAAAAGTGTAGGTGCATATTTATCCATTCTATAGCTGGAGGTAGGTCCGGCAGGTCCTACTGCAAAACCGGGCTTTGCCGGTGCAGGTCCTACATAATAGATAAGTTCACCTTTAATATCAATAGGTAACTTTTCTCCCTTTTCTACAAGTTCATACAACCTTTTATGGGCAGCATCACGACCTGTTAGCATTGTGCCTGAAAGCAGCACAGTTTCTCCGGCTTTTAGGTTTTTAATGTCGCTATCCGATAAAGGCAAAGTTAATCGTTTCATTTTCTCCACCATCTTACTTTTTATCTATGTAATATACAAAGGACAGATTACGGGTTTCATTACCGATAGTAACAGTAAAGTCAATGGACTTAAACTTGTCATCCCTAATAAGGTACTTTCTGTTCTCGTAAATAATATCCCAATAATACACATCATCATTTATAACAGTTTGATTTCTGTCAAACCTCATATAGTCTGTGCCGTATTTAAACTTAATTTTCTCTCCGAAATAGCAGTACTTATCATTGTTCTTTATCATTTCACACACATTGATTGAACTACCATTAAAGTAAAGATAAAGACAAGTTTTGTCAGTTTCAGCTTTACCTATAGATTGTTGTAACTGCACTGTATCGTAGTAATGAAAAAGGCTATCCTCCGGTGTTTTCTGAAAATCATTTGAATATACATTAGTACCAAACTTCCAAGTACCGGGAGTTACAAACATTGTAACTAAACCAATAGCAATAATAATAACTGTTATTATAGTAATTCTAATTGTTCTTTTCATAAATTTTTCCTTATATTGTTGTTGTACTGTGTCTTGCTGCATGGCAACAAATATTTACTGCAACAGGCATACCTGCAATATGAGTAGGATAAGTTTCGATATTTACACCAATGGCAGTAGTTGTACCACCAAGACCGGCAGGTCCAAAGCCCATTTTGTTAATAGACTGTAGCAGTTCATCCTCAAGGTCGGCATATCGCTTATCCTCATTATGAGTATCAATACTTCTAAAGGTTGCTTTCTTAGCAAGTAAAGCTGACTTTTCAAAAGTACCACCGATACCAACACCTACAACCATAGGTGGGCAAGGATTAGGCCCTGCTTCTCTTACAGTATTTAGGATAAATTCCTTAACACCCTCAATGCCCTTACTTGGTGTTAGCATTGCAATCTTTGACATATTTTCACTACCAAAGCCTTTGCCACCGGCAAGAATTTCAATCTTATCACCGGGAACAATCTCAGTATGAATAATGCAAGGAGTGTTATCCTTAGTATTTATTCTGTCAAAGACAGGGTCACTAACAACACTTTTCCTTAGGTATCCGTCAATATATGCTCTACGAACGCCCTCGGTGACAGCCTCATTAAATGAACCGTCCTCAACAATAACTTTGTCACCATACTTAACAAATAGAATTGCCATACCTGTATCTTGACAAAGTGGTATTTCTTCTTTTCTTGCTATATCATCATTTTCAATAATTTGGTCAAGGATACTTTTACCTGTTTTGCTTTCTTCGGTATCTCTGGCTTTTAGTAATGCGTTGTAAATGTCATTGCCTATAAAGTAATTGCAATCCATAAACAACTTCTTAACCTTTTCTGTTATTAATGATGCTTTAATTTTTCTTGCTTCCATATAATCACCCACATTAACCTATTATAACTTTATTTTTCTAACTTTTCAATATTTCCTTTAAAAGGATTTGAAAATATGATAAAATGTAGAAAATACTATTAGAAAATATTAAGATTTTCAACATAAAATCATCACATTTAGATTTTATTCTATAATTAAAGAAAGTGAGGGTCATATTATGAGTAAGATTTTAGTAGTTGATGACGAATTTAGAATTAGAGAGATTATTAAGAAATATGCAAATTTTGAAGGTCATAAAGTAACTGAGGCAGTTGACGGTATGTCTGCTATTGAAATTTGCAACAAAGAAACTTTTGATATAATTATTATGGATGTAATGATGCCTGAGCTTGATGGTTTTTCTGCTTGTAAAGAAATCCGTAAGCATTGCAACACACCTATTATTATGCTTTCTGCAAGAGGTGAAGAGTATGACAAGATTCATGGTTTTGAACTTGGAATTGATGACTATGTTGTTAAGCCATTCTCACCTAAGGAACTAATGATGAGAGTTAACGCAGTACTAAAGAGAAGTAACGGTGCTGACACACCTAGTCAGGATGTGTTTAAGTACGAGAACCTTGTTGTTGACTTTACTGCAAGAATTGTTACTGTTAACGGTAAAAGAGTTGATATGACACCTAAGGAATATGAACTATTCTTCTATATGGTTAAAAACAAGGGTATTGCCCTAACAAGAGAAAAGCTAATCTCAGAAGTATGGGGTTATGACTTCTTTGGTGATGACAGAACTCTTGATACTCACATTAAGCTACTTAGAAAAAGCCTAGGTGAATATAGCAAGTGCATTGTTACTCTGAGAGGAGTTGGCTACAGGTTTGACACGGTTTAAGAACAAAATGTCTTCCCTACCACTACATTACAAAATATTGTTGTGGTTTGTACTTTTCTCTTTGATAATGCTGGTTTTACTATGGGTTTTCCAAACGGTTTGCTTTAGAAGTGTATATAGCAAGGTTAGGGTAAATCAAGTAAAGAAATGTGCATCATCAATTGAAGAAAATATTAATTCAAATAACATTACTACATTGGTAGAGAACTTAGCAGAACAAAATGATGTTATGATTTATGTTTATGACACTACAGATTCTACAGTAAGACCTGTTTATTCTACCGATAAATCATTTATGAAAATTATGATTTATGACAGTTCAAGCAGTTCATCAAATGATAGCAATTCAGGTAGCAGTTCAAAAAGTTCAGGCAGTTCCAATAAAAATTCATCTGACAAAAAATCTTCAGATAACAGTTCATCAAATAAAAATTCCGATAGCAACGAAAGTGATAGCAACAGTTCAATTACTCACAGACAGTATGTATCATTTAGCACCAATCAGCTAATTAAAGGTGAAAGTCCATATAACTACTATAGCCAAGCTAAAGCAAGTGATGACAAAACCTACACAAGATACATTGACGAAGAAGAAAACAGTAAGGATAATCTACTACACAAAATCAAAGGTCACACACCACCAATGGATAAACTAAACACCAAAGGTGTTGTATATACTTCACTGTTTGATGATAACAGTAACAATAACTATATGCTGATTATCACTTCACAAAGTTCACCGGTTGACAGTGTTGTAAACACACTAAGATACCAGCTTGTAACTGTTACATTCGTCTTGCTATTTATCGGTGTATTTATTGCTATTGTTGCAGCAAGGAAGATTAGTAAGCCTATTACCGACACAACAAAGTCAGCACTAAAACTTGCTAACAAAGACTATGATGTTCAGTTTAACAGCACAGGTTATCTTGAAGTTACCGAACTGAACAACACACTAAATTATGCAGCAACCGAATTAAAGAAAGTTGATTCATTACAGAGAGAACTTATTGCTAACATTAGCCATGACCTAAGAACACCACTGACTATGATTACAGGTTACGGTGAAGTAATGAGGGATTTACCGGGAGAAAATACTCCGGAGAATATCCAAATTATTATTGATGAAGCAAACAGACTGAATATGCTTGTAACAGACTTACTTGATATTTCAAAGCTACAGTCAGGTGCAACAGAAATCAACAGGGAAGTTTTCTCAATTACAACATTAATCAAGGAAATGTTCCAACGCTACAACAAGCTAAAGGAACAAGAGGGTTACACCCTAGACTTTGAGTATGATGAAGATATTTATGTAAATGCTGACTATAGCAAGATAAGTCAGGTAATTTACAACCTAGTTAACAACGCAATTAACTATTCAAGAACAGACAAACATATTATTGTTCGTCAATCAAGAAAAGACAAAAATGTACTTATTGAAGTTATTGACCATGGTGAGGGTATTGACCAAGAACATTTGGAAAATATCTGGGACAGATACTACAAAGTTGATAAGGAACATAAGAGTTCTGTTGTAGGTACAGGTTTAGGACTTTCAATTGTTAAGAATGTTCTTGACAGACACAACGCACACTATGGTGTTAAGAGTGTTGTTGGTGAAGGAAGTAACTTCTGGTTTGAACTTGAAATAGCAGAGTCACCGGAATAAAATAATGAAAACAAAATGGGAAATGGCTCTTCGGAGTCATTTTTCATTTTAGCAAGAGGATATTATGAATTTAAGACTAAGAAAATACAACATATCAAAAGAAAGCAAAGATAAGGTAAAGGAACTGTACTTCTCAGCTTTTCCGAAAGATGAACAACTGCCATATTGGATGATGAAACTGTTAAGCAGGAAAAAGTCAGCAGACTTTTACAGTATTTATGACAAAAAGGACTTTGTAGGCTTAGCATATGTTGCTACATACAAGGACACTGCATATTTATTTTTCTTTGCTATTAACAAAAAACAAAGAGGCAAAGGCTACGGTTCAGCTTTCCTTTCAGCATTAAAAGAAAAGTACAAAAATTACAGAATTTTGTTGGCTATTGAACAGCTTGACCAAAATGCTCCTAACATTGATGAACGAATTAAGAGAAAGAATTTCTACATAAAAAACGGTTTTTATGACCTTAACTTTACAATGACAGAACAGTCAATTACCTACGATATGCTAGGCTACAATAAGGATAACAAAACCGTTACAGAAAAGGAATTCTTCTACCTTAATAAAAACTTCTTCGGCAAAATCTTCTATAACCTGTTTTATAAAAGAATTTATGTCGAACCTAGGGATGTTTAATTTTGATTTTTGTTTTTATGGATTAGTAATATAAATTTTGGGTTTTCAATTTTGTCTCTGCGTTACGATAAATTAATTTTTTAACAATCCATATTTCGCATACCGGAATACAACACATAATATAAACCAAAACACAAAATAACCGTAGAAGTTACGAGAACCACTACGGTTTTATTTTTGTCATTCATATTTACATATTACTTATCAATTACTTTTGTCATTCATATCTGCAAATTTTTATCAATTATTTTTCAGAAATTTTATCAACTAGTTTTGCCGATTATTTTGACATTTATCTTTAACTTACATTACCCATATATTGGGCATAACCGTCAAAATACACTTTTGCAGTATCGTACTTTTTATTACAATAAAAGAGTTTAATTGCTGAGTTATTTTCGGTAAGTTGCAAACCGTAATCCATACCGGAAAAATGGTCTTCACCAATAGCGCCATCAAGGAAATCAACCAACCTACCATTATCAAGCAACATAACTGCAACAGTTGTATATATTACATCACATCCATCACTTTTATTAGTTGCCTTAAGCGAAATCACATTATTATTCTTAGTGATTTTACTTTCGATTAATTTTCCAACATTAATACTATCAGTATTATATGCCTTTAGTGTATATCGAAAATTCTCAAACTTATATTTACCGGTAAATCGTAAAGGATAATCACTTTTTGAACTAAGGGTTTTGACAGTTTGTAAATCAGAGCCCATAACCTCACCATCACTATCTAAGAATTCAACATACATTCTCACTATTAAATTATCTTTGCCATTGTTATGCAAATTTGCAATTAGATAGTTGTGATATTCATTATTACTGTCACTTAGTTTGTATGTAGTTACTTTGATATTCTTAGTTGATACCGTATGCAACTCTTTATCATAATCATTAACGATTACATCTTCCTCCATACCATCAACATATAAATAATAATATCTCATATCAGCACAAACATCCGTTTCTTTATTGCTCTGAAAATTCCTTTTGTTACTTTCGATTGTTTCTTTTTCTTCTTTAGTCAGTGATGTTTTAACAGTTGATTTTGTTGTGGTTTCAGTTGGTTTTGTAGTTGTACTTTTTGTTTCAGTATTTTTATTTTCACTACATCCCACAAAAAGCACCATACAAGCTACCATAAAAAATACTATTACCTTCTTCATATTAACCTCCCGGATTTTTTATCTCTTTTATTAATAATACTTTTGAAAAGCAATAATTGTTGCAAAAATTTAAAATATTTTTTATTTTATAAAAATAACCTTAGAAATACAAAAACTCCTACGGTTTGTTTTGTTATTTAACAACAACACTGCATTTTAAGGTAACACCATTGGTCTTTACAGTAATAGTTGTATTTTCCTTTTTCTTAGGGATGATTTTACCTACAGAATTGACTGTTGCTACCTTTTTATTTGATGAAGTAAATGTTGCTTTACCTACTTTTCCCACTACCTTTAATGTATATGGTTTCTTAACATTTAGTGTAATCTTAGTTTTGTTTAGCTTTGGTGTTTTAACTATAACGGTAAAGACTTTTGAAACTTTATTATTAGTTACTGTAACCTTAGCTTTACCGACTTTCAATGCAGTAATCTTGCCGTTATTATCTACTTTAGCAATTTTAGTATTGTTACTTTTAAATGCAGTTTTGCCAACACCATTCTTTACAATTGGTTTAACAGTTGTTGTTCCTTTCACATACAAACTTACAGTTGATTTTGAAAGACTAATGCTTGTTTTCTTAACTATTGGCTTTACAACATTGACAATACATTTATCCGACTTAATAAATGATTCCCCGGGATTATGGACAGATACTGAGATTATTGCTTGACCATAACCAACTGCAGTAACAACACCGTTTTCATCTACTTTAACAACTTTTTCATCACTTGAAAGCCATTTTGTTTTTGTATCAAATCTTTTATTCTTAATAGTAGCCTGTAATTTATAGGTCTTTTTGTCTGATAAATTTAATGTTAACAGATTCTTATTCAACTTAACATTTACACTTTCTAATTCATACTGAGAACCTGCCTTATCATCCCAATTACCATCAGCATGAAGGTAGTACCATCCACCACCAAAAATAACTGAACCGTTCTTATCATTAATAGAAGTATCATCGGTATCAATAATATAAACAAGGTTGTTAAAACTATCTATGCCTTCAGGGAAAACACTGCTTTCATCCGGTGCATATCCTTCAAGAGAAATATTGTCGGTTTGGTATGACTTTCCCCAATTTAGAGAAGTATAGTCACCACTCTTTGTACCAACATCAATACCATTATTAAAGACAATATTTCTAACATCAGCAGAAACATCAATATAGTAAACCTTTGTACCATTATCCTTTGCAATAGGTGTTGCTTTCATTTGGTATGAGTTTTGCCAATTTGTACATTTATCTGTACCGTCCCACCAATAAGCACAAGCCTTTGCATTAGTAAATGTTTTCCATTCTTTCGGCATAGCAAAATAATACCTTACTTTGTTACCACTGTAAGGACCGTCATATATACCACCTTTATAGGTTACATCACTGGTTTCACCCTTGTCATTTGTAGTTTCTTCAACTACAGTTTCCGTAGGTATTACAGCGCTATTAGGTTTTTCGTAATCTTTAGAACTAATTTCCTTTGCAGTTACCCCTACAGATACTGCGCTAATCATTAGTGCTGATAATAAAATACTTGTAAATTTTTTGATTTTCATAACTAAAAATCTCCAAATTCTCATACTATTATAGTTCTATTTTAGCATAATTATATTTTGTGTTCTAGCACAAAAATATACAAATTATTCTTGTTTTATTTGTATACAATAACATATAACATTAATCCTATAAATTTTATAAAATATTATCATTTAATGTGTTGATTTTTTTAATTTTGATTGTTAGGAAAGATTAATCAGTTCTGTAACATGCAAAAAGGCTAGTTACCGTTATAGTAACTAGCCTTAATTTTTAGGTTAATAGATTTAACTATAAAAATAATTAAACATCAACACATTATTTATTATGAAATTAGCCGAAATATCTATTTAGCAGACCTTGGAAACCTGCACCATGTCTAGCTTCATCCTTAGCCATTTCGTGAACTGTATCGTGGATTGCGTCTAGGTTAGCTTTCTTTGCTCTAACTGCTAGGTCTAGCTTACCTTCACAAGCACCTGCTTCAGCTTCTGCTCTTAACTGTAGATTCTTCTTTGTAGAGTCTGTTACAACTTCACCAAGAATTTCAGCAAACTTTGCTGCATGTTCAGCTTCTTCAAAAGCATACTTTGTAAATGCTGCTGAGATTTCAGGATAGCCTTCTCTATCAGCAACTCTTGCCATTGCTAGGTACATACCTACTTCAGAACATTCACCGTTAAAGTTAGCTCTTAAATCTGCAATAATATCTTCTGAAACACCATCAATAATACCTACCTGATGTTCACAAGCGAAACCTGCACCTTCCTTTAGTTCATTAAACTTTGATGCCGGTGCGTTACACTGTGGGCACTTTTCTGGTGGTTCAGGACCTTCGTGAACATAACCGCATACTGCACAAACCCATTTTGCCATAATAATTTTCCTCCTAAGATAATATAAATTTTAATTTTCTATGTTTTTACTTTTCAAACGATTGTCACATTCTCTGCATCTGCCGTAGTAAGTGATAGCTCTTTTCTCTATTATAAAGCCATCCCCTACAACATTGTTTCTTGTGCCAATATCGTTTGTGAATAAGTCAGTAATCTTACCACAATAGGTGCATACCAGATGTGTATGAGGTGTAGTGTTACCGTCTATTCTTTCTTCACCGTTTAGGGAGCAAACAGAAATTGCCATTTTCTCATCCTTAAAAAGTGAGATATTGCGATAAACAGTACCAAGGCTAAGGTCAGGATAATCTTCCTTTAAGTCCTCATAAATCTGAGTAGCTGATGGATGATCAGTTCTATTTATAAGCATATCATAAATAGCTTGACGCTTAGCACTAAAGTTTCTTCTCATAAACACCCTCCTGTCTGTAAAATTGATAATCATTACTGATTTGATATTATATTAGCACAAAGTTTTTCATTTGTAAAGACCTTTTTAGTAATTTTTTTAATTTTTTTTCATAAACTTTAAAGATAACAGAAAAGGAGTGTTTTTATGCCTACTTTATTTTTAAGTCCCTCAACCCAAGAATTCAATCCATTTGTTGATGGTGGCAATGAAGAATACTATATGAACCTTATTGCTGATGCAATGGAACCTTACCTATATGCATCAGGAATTAATTTCGTTCGCAACAGCCCTACCGATAATGTGCGACAAGTTATTGCACAAAGCAACAGTGGAAGCTATGACCTACACCTTGCAATACACAGTAATGCCTCTCCTGAAAGTGTGAAAGGACAAAATACAGGTGCTGACATTTACTACTACCCTACATCGGTAAACGGCAAACGATTTGCAGAAATTCTTGCAAAAAACTACAGAACAATTTACCCCAGAAATGTAGAAATTATCCCTACCACATCTTTAGGAGAAGTTAGACAGACAAAAGCCCCTAGTGTGCTGATTGAAGTTGCTTATCATGATAACCGTCAAGATGCACAATGGATTAGGGATAACATTGGAAACATTGCTAGGGTACTTGCTCAAAGTGTTGCAGAATATTTTAATGTGCCATTTGTTGAACCTAAATAAACATTGATTTACACCGTAAAATAAGGTAAAATATAATTATGTAAATTCAGCACATAAGCGTGTAGAATTAACTTTCTACACGCTAAAATGTAAAATCATATTGCTAAAAATTAAATGTTCTGATTGTTCTTGCGATTGTTAGACTGATTTTTGTGGCAGTTCTGATTTTGGTTCTGATTCTGCTGATTGTTATTTTGATTTTGATTATTGTTCTGGTTCTGGTTGTTGTTCTGGTTCTGATTCTGATTGTTATTCTGTCTGTATCTATTGTTCATAAGAACACCTCCCTTACAGAAACAGTATCTGTAAATATAAAGGAAATATACATATGGAAAAATTTTTTGAAGAAATAAAAAATTTAATACCGAATGATTATGATGAATTTTTAAAATGCTACAATGAAGAACCATACAAAGGTTTAAGGGTAAATACCCTAAAATGTACCGGTGAAAAGTTGCTGTCACTTCTGGACTTTCCACTAAAGAAAACACCTTTTTGTGATAACGGTTACTACTATCCTAACGAAGAAAAAGGACTTGGTAAAAATCCACTTCATCATGCAGGTGCTTTCTATATTCAAGAACCATCAGCCACTTCGGCAGTACCTATGCTTGGTGTAGAAGAAGGTGACTTTGTACTTGATATGTGTTCAGCACCGGGTGGCAAAAGCACACAGATTGCATCTTTGCTAAACGGCAAAGGGCTTTTAGTTTGTAATGAGATTATAAAAAGCAGAGCAAATATTCTCCTTTCCAATATAGAGAGAATGGGTGTTAAAAATGCAATTGTAACTTCAAACCATCCAACGGTAATTGCAGAAAAGCTACCAAACTTTTTCGATAAAATTCTAGTTGATGCACCTTGTTCAGGGGAAGGAATGTTCCGAAAGGACAATGAGGCTCAGCAAGAATGGAGTTACGAACACACAGTTACTTGTAGTGTCAGACAATTAGAAATTTTAAACAGTGCAAAAACCTGTTTAAAAGAAAACGGTGTACTTGTGTATTCAACTTGCACATACAATAAGCGAGAAAATGAAGGTGTTATCACAAAGTTTATTGAAGAAAATCCTGACTTTATAATCGAGGACAGTGGCAAAACTTACGGTAGAAACACTCTAAAATATGCAAAGAGAATTTTCATCAATGATGGTGGTGAGGGTCATTTCTGTTGCAGACTTAGAAAGACATCATCAAATGACGGTTACACAGAGCCATACAAATACACTAAACCTAAAGATGAAAAGAAGTATCTTGAATTTTACGACAGTATTTTTAATAACAGACCATTTGGCAATAACCTAGAAGTTATTAAGGATAAAATTTACTTATTGCCAAATAATATGCCTAACATTAAAGGGCTAAATGTTTTAAGGGCAGGTATTTTGTTAGGTGAAATCAAGAAAAATAGAATTGAGCCTTGCCATAGTGCTTTTATGGCAAGTAAAACAGAAGATTGCAAAAGCTATGTTGACCTTGACATTAACAGTGAAGAAATCAAAAAGTTTCTACATGGTGAGGAAATTCCTGTACCTAAAGAAACTAAAGGTTACACAGCAGTTGCAGTAAACGGCATTGTTACAGGTTTTGGCAAAGCAAGTAATGGCACACTAAAAAACAAATATCCAAAGGGATTAAGGAATTTATAATATGAATGGACTATCAAACATTGGTACAATTAAAGAAATTTTAGGTAGGCATGGTTTTACCTTTAGCAAAGGATTGGGACAAAACTTCCTTGTTAACCCATCAGTATGCCCCAGAATGGCAGAAGAATGTGGAGCAGATAGTGGAGTCGGTGTTTTGGAAGTAGGTCCGGGTATCGGTGTACTTACTCATGAACTTTGTTTAAGAGCAGACAAGGTTGTTTCTGTTGAGCTAGACCAAAGGCTACCTGAGGTATTGGCTGAAACTTTAGCAGAGCATAAGAACTTCAAATTAGTCAGTGGCGACATTATGGAAATTGATGTTAGAAAGCTAATTGAAGAAGAATTCAACGGTCTTGATGTGGTGGTATGTGCTAATCTACCTTACTACATTACTTCCCCAATTATTATGAAATTTCTTGAAGAAAAGTTACCGATAAAGTCACTAACTGTAATGGTACAGAAAGAGGCAGCAGACAGACTAACTGCAAAGGTAGGTTCAAGAGAAAGTGGTGCAGTAACAGTTGCAGTAGCATATTACAGTACACCTGAATTTCTGTTCAATGTTTCAAGAGGTTCATTTATGCCTAGTCCTAATGTTGACAGTGCAGTTATTAAGCTAAATATTTCGGACAAGCCTAATGTTGAAGTTAAGAACGAAAAGGACTTTAGAAAGGTAGTAAAGGCAGGTTTTTCTCAGCGTAGAAAGACACTTTCAAACAGCCTTTCATCAGGCTTAGGCATTTCAAAGCAAGATGCAAACATTCTTATTGAAAAGGCAAATCTTGCACCGTCTATTAGAGCAGAGAAACTTTCACTTGAAGATTTTGGCAGACTGACAGACTGCTATACGGAGTATTGCAATGGAAAAAATTAAAACACTATTTTTTAAAATTTTCACAAAAAGAGAAAAAGAAACAAAGTGGAATTGGATTTTCCGAGTTGGTGTAATGCTATTTTCACTTAGCATTTTGCTACTGATATTTTCAATCACTTGTACTGCACTTGGAAATATTGACGACTTAAAAATATTTTCACTAGAACCTAATGATATGTCAACTTATTCCGGTATGGCATCTTGCCTAGTTGCAGTTGTGGGAATTTTCTTTTTGTTCTGTGGTAAGGTTAAGAAAGCAGATTAACTATAATTACATAAAAATAAAAATTTTTTTGGTGGTGTACATTGTGCATCACCTTTTATTTTTCCACAATTTTAATTTATAATGTTGACAACTATATCGGCGTATGATATACTCACAGTATGATATATCAGCTGTCGATATATCAGCTAACAATACATAGAAAGGATTGATACTATGCCTAACTCAAAATATCCACCACTAACTGAAGCAGTTTACTACATTTTGCTTTCACTTTACACACCACTTCATGGATATGGAATTATGCAAAATGTTCAGAAAATGACTAACGGTAGACTAACAATAGGTGCCGGTACACTTTACGGTGCATTAAACACATTGACAAAAAAAGGATTTATAGTTGAACAGAAAAGTAATGACCTAAGCAAAAAGGAATATATCATTACTCCACTAGGTAAAGATGCCGTTAACAACGAGGTAAAAAGACTTGAAGAACTTTTTAATAACGGTAAACATATATTGGAGGGACAAAATGAAAAATAAGGACAAAATCACACAATGTAGATTTTATTTTGACTTAGAAAAAGAGTTAAAATATATTAATGAAATGAACAAGCAAGGCTATAAGCTGGTTTACATAAAAAGTGGATGTCTATACACCTTTATCAAAACTCAACCTGATGAATACACAACAATTTTTTATGCAGTAGAAAAGGAAAAAGTTTCTCAAATCTCTGCCTTTGTTGCACAGTATGGTTATGAGTCTATTCCTCACACTATGGACGGTTTTGGAAATTTACTGTACTTAACCGGTAAAAAATCTGAAGTTGATGCTGACTTTATTAACGATACTGACTCTAAAATTAACTTTTACACAATAATGAAAAAACAATTCTCTCATTTTTGCAAATTATATTGGGCTATGTTAATACTGTTTTTTATAACAACACTTCTCCTTACATTAACAGCAATTTTAGCTAAATCAGTTGTTCTATATACAATAGCAGGTATCTACATATTTTTTACTATAACTTTTATATTGGGACTTATTTCACTTTTAAAACAAAAGAAAAGATACAAAAAGCGACTTGAAGAACTGCAAACAAACTCTATTATGTACGAATAATAGTTAACAAAAACACCACCTACCGAAAGGTAAGTGGTGTTTTTTTTGCTATAAAACTATTTGATTTTTAAATTTAGAAAATGAATTAACAATTATTCATCTCTGCCACAGCACTTCTTGTACTTCTTACCTGAGCCACAAGGACAAGGGTCGTTTCTGCCAACCTTATTTTTCTTAACAATTGGCTTTCTCTTTGGCTTTTCGCCGTTTTCGCTAACACCGGCCTGAGTTGGTACTGCTACCTGTTCTCTCTTTAGTGCTAGGCTGATTGGGCTTGGCATTGGAGCTTTGCTCTGCTTATCAAGTAGAACCTGATGAGCCTCTGCTGCTTTCTTTTCTTCTTCTTCACGAATTCTAGCCATTTCTTCCTGCTGAGCCTTTACTCTTGCAATCCTCTTTGGCTGAAGTAGGCAAAGTTTAACTGTATCTTCACGAATTGCAGCAATCATTTCGTCAAACATATCAAAACCAACAAGTTTGTATTCAACAACAGGGTCTTTCTGACCGTATGATGCTAGGTAAATTGACTGCTTTAACTGTTCCATAGCGTCAATGTGATCCATCCAATGTGTATCAACTGACTTTAGAAGATAAACTCTTTCCATTTCTTCCATTGTTTCAGCGTCAAGTACTTCTTCATTTTCCTTATACAAGTCAAGAGCCTTGTTTGTGATAAGTTCAATAATATCCTTCTTGTCTAACTTATCAAGTTCATCACCTGTAAATACTAGGAAGTCCTTATCAGGAACTAACCACTTGTAAGTTTCCTTTAGTGAAGATAAGTTCCAAGATTCACGAAGAATATGGTCATTTACATATAGGCTAACATTTTCTTCAATTGTATCCTTTAGCATCTTGATAATGTCATCATGTACATTTTCGCCATTAAGAACCTGATCTCTCTGACCGTAAATGATTTCTCTCTGCTTGTTCATAACATCATCATACTGTAGAACATTCTTACGAATACCAAAGTTTCTTGCTTCAACCTTTTCCTGTGAAGATTCAATAATATTTGTAAGCATCTTGTTTTCGATAGGAGTATCATCAGAAACCTTTAGTGTACTCATAATTGACTTCATTCTATCTCCACCGAATAGACGCATTAGGTCATCTTCTGTTGATAGATAGAATCTTGAAGTACCGGGATCACCCTGACGACCTGCACGACCTCTTAACTGATTGTCGATACGGCGAGATTCGTGTCTTTCTGTACCCATAATGTAAAGGCCACCGGCTTCACGAACCTTCTCAGCTTCTTCACTGATTTCATCCTTATATTCATCAAGAAGTTCTTTAAATGTATTCCTTGCAAATAGAATATCCTTATCATCTGTTTCAGAATAAGCATCAGCCTCAGCAATAAGTTCTTCAGAGAACTTCATCTTCTTCATCTGAGTCTTAGCCATAAATTCAGCATTACCACCAAGCATAATATCGGTACCACGACCTGCCATATTAGTAGCAATAGTAACTGCACCAAGTTTACCTGCCTGAGCAACGATTTCAGCTTCTTTTTCGTGATGCTTAGCATTTAGAACATTGTGCTTAATGCCACGCTTCTTTAGCATCTTTGATAGTAATTCTGACTTTTCAATTGATACTGTACCAACCAGAACAGGCTGTCCTTTTTCGTGGCACTTAATAATATCTTCAATAATTGCATGGAACTTACCCTGTTCTGTTGGGAAAATTAAATCAGGTAAATCCTTACGCAATAAAGGTTTGTTTGTTGGAACTTCAACAACATCAAGTTTGTAAATTTCCTGGAATTCCTGTTCTTCTGTTAGAGCAGTACCTGTCATACCGGAAAGCTTTTTGTATAGACGGAAGTAGTTCTGGAATGTGATGGTAGCAAGTGTTTTGCTTTCATTCTGAACTTCTACACCTTCCTTAGCTTCAATAGCCTGGTGTAGACCTTCGTTATATCTTCTACCAATCATCTGACGACCTGTAAATTCATCAACGATAATGATTTCACCGTCTTTTACGATGTAGTCAACTTCGTTCTTCATAACACCGTTAGCCTTGATAGCCTGATTAATATGGTGCTGAATTGTTAGGTTTTCAGGATCAGTTAGGTTTTCTAGGTTAAAGAATTCTTCAGCCTTCTTAACACCGATTTGTGTTAGTGTAGCTGTCTTAGCCTTTTCATCAACAATGTAGTCAATGTTGTTTTCAGCATAGAAATCTTCTTTATCTTCCTTAGCATCAACTTCTGTAAATACATATTTCTTTAGAGTCTTAGCAAACTTATCTGCTCTTGTGTATAGGTCAGTTGACTTGTCACCTTGACCTGAAATAATAAGTGGAGTTCTGGCTTCATCAATAAGGATTGAGTCAACTTCATCCACGATTGCAAATGCATGACCACGCTGAACCTTATCTTCTTTATAAACAACCATATTGTCACGAAGATAGTCAAAGCCAAGCTGGTTATTTGTACCATATGTAATGTCACAACCATACATTTCTTTTCTTGTATCGTTGTCCATATCCTGAGTAATAAGACCTACTGTTAAGCCTAGGTATTTATAAACCTTACCCATCCATTCACTGTCTCGAGTAGCTAGGTAATCGTTGACTGTAACAATATGAACGCCTTCACCTGTTAGGGCATTTAGGTAAGCAGGAAGTGTAGCAACCAAAGTTTTACCTTCACCTGTTTTCATTTCAGCAATTCTACCTTGATGTAGAATAATACCACCGGTAATCTGTACAGGGAAGTGCTTCATACCAAGTACACGCCATGATGCTTCTCTACAAGTAGCAAATGCTTCCGGTAGAATATCATCAGTTGTTTCACCGTTAGCAAGTCTTTCTTTAAGAACAGTTGTCTGATTCTTTAGTTCTTCTTCAGACATATTTGTATATTTTTCTTCAAGAGCAAGTACCTTCTGTGTAATTGGTTCTACTCTCTTTAACTCTTTCTTACTGTAAGAGCCAAACATTTTTCTAAGTATGTTCATTTTTCTCATCCTTTATTTAGAAATTTGCCTATAATTTCCGATTATAGGTTATATTATAGCATAGTTATTACAAAAAATAAAGGGAAAGTACACAAATACTTCCCCTTAATAATATTTATAATACAATTATTTATATCAAATATTGTATATCCTTATTTGCAAGAGGTCGCATATAGAAAAATCTATCATTTTATACAAAAACTTTAACGACTTCTTGTAAAGAATTACTTTTTATCCATAGAAGACATACAAGCAGATAGTGCAGTATTTAGAATAGGAATAGCGTTAGTAGAGCCATAGCCCTCAACATCACTTACAACTGCTGCAAAGGCCAGTGGATAGTCACTATTCTGACAATAACCAACTGTCCAAGCATTGTTCTTGTCGCTGCTTGAACCGTTAGACTTTACAGTTTCACCTGTACCTGTCTTAGCTGCAACTTCAAGACCATCCGGAAAACTACCGTCACCGTAATAGTTCTGAACATTGTTACGCATCATTTCTGCAATTTTCTTTGCAATTGAGCTGTCCATCATTCTACTACCTGTGCCACCACCGGTTGTAATATGAAGTGAAGTTAAAATGCTTTCGTCACTGCCTAGCAAATATGGTAAAACCGGTTTACCGTCATTTGCAATAGCTGAACAAATAATAGCCATTTGCATAGGGTTTACCAGGTCGGTATATTGACCGACACCTGACCATGCAAGTTGGTTCTTACTTGCTTTACTAACATCATAACTGCCGTCTTTTATAGGAATATCACCAATAGAGAATGAGCCGTTAATACCCATTTCGTTGGCAACTTCAGTCATTTTTTCTTTACCAAGCTCTGTAGCAATCTCAGCAAAAACAATGTTGCAAGAATTACCAAAGGCCTGTGCTAAAGTTTCTGTACCGTGAGCCTCACCGTCATTACAGTAAACCTCACTACTATCGTCATCACCACCGATTTTTTCTACACCGGCACATTCCCAGGTACGAGTATCAATATCGTCAATGTACTTTAGTGCAGCGGCAGTTGTTACAATCTTGAAGATAGAACCGGGAGTGTATGTACTACTTACAGAGTTATCAATATAGATACCCTTGTAGTCATCCTGGTTATCTTCGGTAATTGTAGGTGGTGCGTTAGGGTCATATGAAGGTGTTGATACGTCACATAGTATCTCACCTGTTTTGTAGTTAAACACAACACAAGAACCTGTCTTATTACCAAAAGCCTGATAAACTGCTGAATTAACTGTTGCATCAACAGTTAGACGCATATCACTGTTAGCCTTTAGTGATGATGGCAGACCAAGCCCAAATAATGGACTGTAACCTGTAAGGCTCATACGGTACATTGACTGAATAGATGTACCAATGTTGATTGTATCGTCACCAACAATATGAAGCATACTTTCTCTGACATTTTCGTCATCATTGTACTGTCTCTTACCGTTAACTGACTTTGCAAGTTCAACACCGTTTCTGTCTGTAATAGTACCTGCCTGAGTTAAACCACCATCGGAAGAAATATGACGGTTATATGCCATATTAATCCAAGTGTTTTGATTAAAGAATATTCTATAGGAAAGGTATCCTAATCCACCGATAATAAGCAGTACAACAATAAATATCATACCACTTCTGCGTAATGTTCTTTTCATCGGATACAATTCCTCCTTTAACTAAATAATCAAATAAATTTATCCTCGTTTCTGAGAATAAGTTCTTTCGTCTGCTGCCTTGATAAATGCCAAAAGCCCCCAACAAGAAATCATTGAAGAACCACCGGCTGATACAAATGGGAATGTAACACCTGTTAGTGGCAAAATATCTGTTGCACCAAAAACATTAAGTGACATCTGTACAATAAATAAACCGGCAGCACAACAAGCAGAAATAGAATAGAATGTACTTCTACTTCTTGTGGCAATATCTCTTGTATAAATTGCTAGGCAAAGAATTGCAATAATAAGTACAAAGCCTACGATTATGCCAAGTTCTTCACAAACAATACCAAATACAAGGTCACTTTCGGAAGCAAATACATACTTCAAAAAGCCGTTACCGATGCCCACACCAAAAAGTCCGCCTGATGCTAAATAAGTTAACACATGGGCTTGCTGGAAACCACCGTCTGAAGCATATTCAATGGCATGTCCCCAAGTATTAAATCTCTTTGCAATATATGGCTTAATCTTTAGTATCAAAGCACCACCACCAATAGCTGTAGCAAGTGCAAGTAACACAGTCTTAATATCACCGGAACGCATAAATGCAACAAATAGGAATGTTGCAAAGAAAATAAGCGCAGTACCGAAGTCACCCATTAGGGCAAGTTCACCAACACAAATTGCTGAGAAAATAATAAACTCAATTTTATTTCTTCTTGTCATAATTGAGTCAAGAGTACCGGCACCTACAAAGATATAAAGAATCTTTGCAATTTCTGATGGCTGAATTGAGATACCACCAACAGAAATCCAGTTAGCAGCACCGTTCTGTACAGTACCAAATACAAGGTTAAGTCCAAGCAAACCTACGGCACAAATCATTCCCCAAAAACGGAAACGCTGAACCCAATCGGGTTTTTCAAGCAACTTAACAATTATCATAAATCCTATTATACCTGCAACAGCAGTTACAATAGTCATAATAGACATTTTTGCTTCTTGCCTAACTTGTAACATCAGTCCAAGTCCTGTCAAGAAAAGTCCCAAAGCCTCTAACTCAAAGTTAGTTCTCTTAAGAATATTGCTGGACACAAAGAACAGTACCCAACCGATAATTGAGAAAACGCCACAATAAACAAATGGCATTAAGTCTTTATCGTAATAATCCCAACAAGCCTCTATAGCCATTAGAAAATGGAAAATAGTAATCATAATCATAAGCTTATACTGTTTCATAGAAGGCTTATTGCTGATTTTTCCCATAAATCTATTTGGTTTAATAGGCTCAATATACTCGTCACCTCGTTCAACTCTGAACAGGTTTGAGCCAACTTGAATTTCATCACCAATCAAAAGTTTGGTACGGTTAACAGTAGTATCATCTACTGCCTTAATACCCTTTTGAATATTACTTTTTACTGAGTCGATAATACTGGCAAAGAAAGATAACTTTCTCTCTCTACCGTTACTGACTATTTTTTCACCGTTAACATAAGTACCCTGTGTACTACCAATGTCGGTAATCATCCAGCCCTCTTGTCTACGCAAAAGGATACAATGGTCTCTGGAAACGGCTGGGTCGTTAACCCTTATATCACTGCCTCTACTTCTACCGATAGAATTTTCCCAAAACAGAACCGGAATTTTCTCACCGGTTTCTACATTATGTAAAGTAAGCAGTGGTTTTTGTGGTCGTCTGTGACGACGCATTGATGCAAAAATTGAATAAATAATTACCAGTGCATATAGTGGTAGTACCACTCTGACTGCAACTACACCGGTATCTAGTAGCCATTGAAAGCTCATTAATGCACCACCTCTCCTTGTGGTTATTATACATCATTCTTAAAAATTGTCAACAAATAACATAAGTCGGGACTAGACTTAACCTATTCCCGACCTAAAAAATTCTTATTCAACTGTTACTGACTTTGCAAGGTTTCTTGGTTTATCAATATCGTTACCTCTTGATAAAGCAGTATAGTAAGCAATAAGCTGAAGTGGAACAATAGCAAGCATAGGCATAAGTTCTTCTCTAAACTTAGGTACTTGGATAATCTGGTCAGCTACATCCTCACCAAATGTATTATCTTCGTCACAAATAAGTATAACATATGCACCTCTTGCTTTAACTTCCTTAACATTAGAAATTGTTTTTTCAAGAAGTTGGTTCTGAGTTGCAACTGCAATAACAGGCATATCATTAGTAATCAGAGAAATTGTACCATGCTTTAGTTCACCTGCTGCATAGCTTTCGCTATGAATATAAGAAATTTCCTTTAGCTTTAATGAACCTTCCATAGAAAGTGCATAGTCAAGACCTCTACCTATATATAGTAGGCTATCAGCATTGATTAGTGTACTACCAACATACTGACAATCATCCTTAACCTTGTCTAGTGTTTCCTTAACCTTATCAGGTACTTTTAGTAAATCAGAAACAAGTGACTTACATTCTTCTTCAGTAATCTTACCCTTAGCAAAAGCAAGTTGGAAAGCAAACAGATACATAACTGCAATCTGTACCATATAAGCCTTTGTAGATGCAACGGCAATTTCAGGACCTGCGTGAGTATAGATAAGCATATCTGCCTCTCTTGCAATTGAACTACCCTTTGCATTTACAATAGCAAGTGTCTTTGCACCATATTCCTTAGCAAGTGCCATTGCTGCTTTACTGTCGGCAGTTTCACCACTTTGAGAAATAATAATTACAAGGTCACCTTCACCCACAAGTGGGTTTCTGTATCTAAATTCAGAAGCAATGTCAACATTAACCGGAACTCTTGCAAGTTGTTCAATAACATACTTACCAACCATACCGGCATGCATAGCAGTACCACAAGCTACAATGTGGATATTCTTAAATTCTCTTAGCTTTTCAACAGTAATGCCACATTCTGATAGGTCAGGCATACCGTTTAAAATTCTAGGAATAATAGTTCTCTTAATTGAGTCAGGCTGTTCATGGATCTCCTTAATCATAAAGTGTGGGTAGCCACCCTTTTCGGCAGCATCCATATCCCAATCAGCCTCTTGAAGTTCCTTAGTAACAGGTAGCATATGACTGTCAAAGAACTCTACACCGTCATGAGAAAGTTTTACAATTTCATCATGGTCCATTAGGTAATACTTCTTAGTATAGTTTAGAATTGCAGGTACATCGGAAGCAATGAAACATTCTTTCTTTTCTTCACCTATACCAACAATCAGAGGGCTTTCTCTTCTAACTGCATATACAACATCAGGATAATCTGCAAATACAATACCAAAAGCAAAGCTACCCTTTAGCATACGGATAACATTGTGAATTGTATCAATAGGATCACCGTTGTACTTATAGTCAAGAAGCTGAGCTACAACCTCAGTATCTGTTTCAGAAAGGAAAGTTCTGCCTTTCTTTAATAGATATTCCTTTAGTTCAATGTAATTTTCAATAATACCGTTATGTACGATAGTTACTCTCTTACCGGAATGAGGGTGACTGTTAATGTCAGAAGGCTGACCATGAGTAGCCCAACGAGTATGACCGATACCGGCATGACCAAGTGGCTTACCCTCTCTTTCCATTTTTTCTGATAAATCTTTTAATCTGCCTTTAGTCTTAGCAACTTCAATCTTGCCATTTTCAAAAACAGCAATACCGGCAGAATCGTAGCCTCTGTACTCAAGTCTTGTTAAAGCTGAAACAAGCACATCACTACAATCTCTAGGTCCTACATAACCTACAATACCACACATATATTTTTCTCCAATACTTAAAATAAATTATTTATTTGTTTGATGGTTGAAAGTTGGCACAATCTCAGCCAACAGTTTAAGAGCCTCATCGTCATCATTTTCACTTGCACATTCCTTAAGTTCATCAAGTGAATGAAGTAACTTGTCTTTGTCAATGTGAATCTGATTACCAATGAAAATCTTTTCATTATCCGTCTGTTTAAGTCCTTCTTCATCCATCAAAAGTTCCTCAAATAATTTTTCACCGGGACGAAGACCTGTGAACTTAATCTCGACATCTTTATAAGGAATCTTGCCGTACATTCTACATAGATTTTCAGCAAGAGTTGTTATCTTAACAGGTTCACCCATATCAAGTACAAAGATTTCTCCACCTTTAGCCATACTTGCAGCCTCAAGTACAAGAGATACAGCCTCAGGTATTGTCATAAAGTATCTGATAATATCAGGGTGAGTTACGGTAATAGGCTTACCGTTTTCAATTTGTCTTCTAAAAATAGGAATAACCGAACCGTTACTTCCAAGCACATTACCAAAACGAGTAGTTACAAAGTCTGTCCCTGTTGTGTTTTGGCTCATATACTGAATAATCATTTCGCAACATCTTTTTGTTGCACCCATAACATTAGTAGGGTTTACTGCCTTATCTGTACTAATCATTACAAATTTCTTTACACCATATTTTTGTGCAAGTCTTGCAACATTATATGTACCGAAAATATTATTCTTAATTGCTTCACAAGGAACTGTTTCCATTAGTGGAACATGCTTATGGGCAGCTGCGTGCCACACAAGGTCAGGTCTTTCCTGTGCAAAAATCTGTTCCATCTTGTCATAATCTCTGACAGAAGCGATAATTGTATCAAGGTTTACCTTATCGCCATATTCAAGGCGTAATTCTTGTTGTATATCATATGCGTTATTTTCGTATATGTCAACTATAACAATTCTTTTAGGGCTATATTGTGCAATTTGTCTTACAAGTTCAGAGCCGATTGAGCCGCCACCACCGGTAATCATACAAACTTTGCCTTCAACTAAAGTTTTGATTGATGACTTATCAAATGTAATAGGTGGTCTGCCAAGTAAATCTTCAATTCTAATATCCTTAACTTGGTTTAGCAGTCTTGTACCGTCTTCTCCTTCATCAAGGAGTAGCTTTGAAATATAAGGAATAATCTTGATTTTACATTTTGTCTTAGAACAAATATCAAGAATTCTCTTTCTTTCTTCTTCTTCACATGAAGGGATAGCAAAGATAATAAGTGAAATATTTTCTTTTTCGCAAATTTTGGGAATATCGGTAGTTTGTCCCAAAACTCTAACACCGTTAATAACATTGTTCTGCTTTAGTATGTCATCATCAACAAAACCTACAGGGAAAATTGATTTTGATGGGTTATCTGAGTCTTGCTTTGCATTAAAAATATCTTCCAGAATAATCCTACCGGCATTGCCTGCACCCACAATAAGAGTTCTTTCGCCTACATCAATAGCACCGGCATCATTAATTTTAATAAATGCTCGTTTAAAAATCAATCTAAATAATACAACACCAACTACTGAAAGCCCACCACTAATAAGTGTATATGGAAGAACATAGTTAAATGAATTGTATCTTAAAGAAAGGACTAATGCACTTAATACAACACCGGCTACCATACCGATAAGGCAAGACAGATAGTCCTTTGCATTAAAATATCTCCAAGCCTTGTTATATGCTCCACATATAAACAAGCAGCAAATACATATAATAACATTTATAAGTATAGAAACAACAACATAAGGTGTTTCCACAATACTTCTAAATCCTGTTTGAAAATCTAATACTTGTAAAATAAAGTTTGATATAACGCCACAAATTGAAATAATCACTGCATCAACAATAAGTAGCATCACTTTTCTGAAATTAAAATTTGAAATTCGCATATTTACCTCTCCGGAGTTCCCTCTAAACCTCAACTCACATAAAGGTACTCCACAAGTAAATTATATAACTTATAAATTGTAAAGTCAATGTAAAGTGATTTTTTCTATATATATGTCCAATACAGTGATAATAATTTGTTCGTATATAATATAATATTTTTAAAACATTTGCTACATTAAATGTTTATGTGTTGTTTGTGTTTTAATTACCAAAAAACCTATTGGCAGTTTCTACTGAAATTGCAGCAGTTTTGCAATAATAATCAGCATCAATTTTCTTAGCATACTCCTCAGTAAGCACAGCACCACCTACTAAAACTGCTGTATCTTTTAGTTCAGGTGTTTTTCTGATAAGTGCAATTGTGTCTTCCATACTCTTTAGAGTTGTTGTCATTAGAGCAGAAAGTCCAACTAGCTTAACATTTTCTTTTACTGCAGTTTCAACAACAAGTGACGGTTCAACATCTCTGCCAAGGTCAATTACATCATAGCCGTAGTTTTCTAGTAGTACCTTAACAATATTTTTACCAATATCGTGAATGTCACCCTTAACAGTAGCTAGGATAATTTTACCTTTAGAAATACTTTCTTCATTTGAGGACGCTAACTTTTCCTTAATAATCTCAAAGGCTTGTTGTGCCGCAGTAGCTGATGAAAGTAGTCCTGGTAAGAAAACTTTACCTTGTTCAAAAAGGTCGCCAACCTTATCGAGTGCCGGAATAAGCTCCTTGTCGATAATTTCCATAGGGTCGGTATCTTCCAACTTCTTAGCAGTAATATCGTGACATTCTTTCTTTAAACCTTTCATAACTGCATGAGTTAAAGTCATTTCGTGACTATCCTTAACTGTTTCAATTACATAGTCACTGTACTTTTCAATAAAGTCACGACTTTCTTGGTCAAATCCTTTTAGCACTCTAAAGGCTCTGACTGCACCTGCCATACCGAATACACTAGGATTAATAATCGGCAAGTCAAGACCTTTTTCCATAGCCATTGTTAGGAATGTTTGGTTAAGCAAAGGTCTGTGAGGTAAACCGAATGAAATATTACTAACACCAAGAACTGTCTTTACCTTGTATTTACTCTTAATAATTTCAATAGCGTCAAGGGTTTGTACTGCACCACTCTGCTGAGCAGAAACAGTAAGTGTTAAACAGTCAATGTAAATATCTTCTTCTCTAATACCAAGGGCAGTTGCTCTCTTGATAATTCTTTCTGCAATTTCAACACGCTTTTCTGTTGTTTCAGGAATACCGTCTTCATCAAGGGTTAAACCTACAACAGATGCACCGTACTTTGCAACAATAGGTAAAATCTCTGTTAAGGACTTTTCTTCACCATTTACAGAGTTTACAATTGCTCTACCGTTATATGCTCTAAGTCCGGCTTCAAGAACTTCCGGTTTTGTTGAGTCAAGCTGAAGTGGTAAATCAACAACACCCTGTACTGCTTTAACAACTTTAACCATCATTTCTTTTTCGTCAATTTCAGGATGACCTACATTAATGTCAAGAATTTCAGCACCGTCTTCTTGCTGACTGATAGCTTGACCTAGGATATAGTCCATATCGTTATTTACAAGTGCTTGTTTAAATAACTTTTTACCTGTAGGGTTGATTCTCTCACCGATAATTCTAGGCTGATTGATTTCCACTACAGTTGTACCGGAAGAAACTGAAGTTACATATGGGTGAACATTCTTTTCATATTTAAAATTCTTCAAGTCATTCTTTAGACACTTAATATATTCAGGAGTTGTACCACAACAACCACCAAGTACCTTTACCCCCAGCTTAGAAAGTGCAGAAAGTTTTTCACCGAATTCTTCGGCACCCATTGTATAAGTGTTGGTTACAGGGTCAGGCAGTCCGGCATTCGGCTTTGCAATAACAGGAACATTGCACTTATTACAAATTCTTTCTAGAATAGGAGCAATTTCATCAGGACCTAAGGAACAGTTAAGACCAATAGCATCAGCCTTTAGTCCCTCTAGTGTAAGAATCATTGCCTCCGGTGAAACCCCCTGGAATGTTCTGCCGTTTTCCTCAAAACTCATTGTACAAAGAACAGGCTTGTCACTGTTTTCTTTACAAGCTAAAAGTGCAGTTTTCATTTCAAGTAAGTCTGTCATTGTTTCAATAGCAATAACATCATATCTATCATCGGCAGTAACAATTTCCTTAAAGATTTCATATGCTTCTTCCGGTGATAAAGTACCGTTAGGTTGAAGTAGCTGACCGATAGGACCAATATCAAGTGCTACTAAAGCATCAGTGCCTTCTACTGCTTTTTCAGTACAATCAAGGGCAGCTTTTACAACTTCCTTAACACCATAGCCTGTATCTTCCAATTTATATTTGTTGGTAGAAAATGTGTTTGAACAAATAATGTCACTACCTGCATTTACATATTCTCTGTGTACTTCAACAATAGTTTCAGGATTTGTAATATTGAGTACATTTGGGTTATGACCCATCTCAAGACCTCTGTCCTGTAGCATTGTACCCATACCACCGTCATATATAATAAAGTCTTTTTGTAGTAATGTTTTGAAATCCATTAGTTCTCCCTTCTATATGGACAATTCTTGTTTCCACACTTCATACACTTTGAAGTACAGTTGATTTTTCCCTTTACTTCATTTTTATTTAGTCCGATTACTGCTGTAACAGACTTAGTAGGATTAAGCAACAAACTGTCTGTTAGGCTTAGTCCCAGCTTTTTCTCTGTATTTAAGATTTTAACAACTTCTCTTTGTTTTTCAAGAGGATAATCCCCATAACCGGGACTGAATCTGTTGGTAAAGTAAAGACCTTTGTATCTTTCCTTTAACTCATCCTCAATCTTATCCATAAACTGTTCAATAGCAACAGATGCCATTGAATCCACTACAACAGCCTTTGCCATATCGGTTATCTGAGTTTTCCTCAAAAGTTTTTCTACATATATGCCTAAAGTTGCAGCAATAAGCAAGACCTTCTCGCTTTCTGCTACAACTTTCTTAATGTCATTGCCACCAAGTGCCGGACTGTCCTTTGGAATTTCTGTAAAGGTATATGCAGGTCTACAAACCTTTAACAGTTCATTTTCCACTTCATCCATAATGTCACTTGTCATTTTGTCAGGGTTAAGTGCCTTAGCACCCATATAACGAAGTGCCTCTGACCTATTTAAATTTGATAATGTTATCATAACATACTTCCAATTGCTTCTGTAATTTTTCCGGCTACATAAGGATTGTTCATTGTGTATAGGTGAATACCGTCAACGCCATGTGCAATTAAATCAACAATCTGCTGAATTGCATAAGCAATACCGGCATCCCTTAAAGCCTCAGGATTATTCTCATACTTCTGCATTATTCTTGAGAAATTAGCAGGAAGACTTGCTCCACACATTGATACCATTCTCTGAATCTGCTTTGTATTTGTAACAGGCATAATACCGGCTGCAATAGGTACATCAATACCGGCACATCTAGCCATATCCTGGAATTTATAGAACACTTCATTGTCAAAGAATAGCTGAGAAATTAGGTGTTCTGCACCACACTCAACCTTATGCTTTAAGTTCTTAATGTCTTCAACCATATCCTTTGCTTCCATATGTACTTCAGGATAACAAGCACCGGCAAGTTCAAAGTCACCTCTTGCCTTAATATAACTACACAAATCACTTGCATGTAAAAAGTCATTCTTTGGTTCAACACCGGGAACAATGTCGCCTCTTAAAGCAAGGATGTTTTCAATACCTTTTGACTTAAATTCATCAAGTTCCTTTTCTACAGAAACCTTGTCATTGTTAACACAAGTTAAATGTGCAAGTGGTTCAACACCAAGTAACTTTACCTTTTCAGCAATAATTGCAGTATTGTTAGCTTCAGTACCACCTGCTCCGTATGTAACGGAAATATAAGCAGGATTCATCTTTGCAAGTTCATCAAGTGCTTTATAAACTGTTTCAATACCACTTGTCTTTTTAGGTGGGAAAACTTCAAATGATAATACTGTCTTTCCCTCTTCTTTAGCCTTTGTATATAAGTTACTTAGTTTCATAATTATACCTCTATATCTTTCCTTAGTTTAAATCCTCAGTAATAATTTTTTGTGCAAGGTTTGAGTTAGTATATCTGCTGTCATCGGTTACTTCTTTAATAACCTTTACACAAGGAGGAACAGGAATTTTTGCATCTTCACTATTTACCTCACACTCCATAAATGCTCTGTCATTCCAAAAAGGAAACACATCTATTTCGTACTTTAACCCTTCATAAATAAAAGTATGACGAACCTTGTTGATAGTATTAAAACCTTCTCTTTTATGTTTCATTATTTTGTTATATTCTTCCTCAGTAATTTCATCTTCGTATTCAACTCTTGTTAGGTTGGTAATCTTCTTCTTAAAAGTTTTGTAGAATTTATAATTACCTTTCTTACCTCTTTTACGAATTCTACCGTAAACAGAATGTTCCATATAATTGGTATAGGTTTGCTCAATTTCCGAATAATCATAATCTGTCATATTTTTCATCATATCAACAGATGGATATTCAATCAGCCATTTTCTCTCTATCTCTAAGGGTTCGTTCATTTTTTCACCTTGTCTTTTCTAATTAATATCTTTAAGACATTTAGTATTTTACCATAGCTTTTAGTATATACAAAATACTTATTATTTATGTTTGCTATAGCTAAAAACTATATCAAAATCAAAATTTATACAAATTCTATTTTTAAATATGCAAACTAATTGTAACATATAAAGTTCCTTTTTACCATATTATTTTTCATAGTTTTTTGCATATTACAAAAAATAGTGATAAAATATTTTTGGTGGTATATATGAAGATTAAGAAACATAAGGTCGCTTTTACCTTACTTTGCATTTTTCTTGCAATTATTCTATTTATAATAGGCAACATAATATATAGCAACTACTGTTTAACCTATAGCAATTATACTGTTGAAACTAACAAAATCAAAGGTTCGGTAAAGATGGTTGTAATCTCCGATACTGAAGGTGGTTTTGTTGGCAAAGACAACAAAAGACTTATTAAGAAAATTGATAATGCAAACCCTGAGATAGTTTGTATTGTGGGTGATATGGTAGAAAAAGGCTCTGATAATTATGACAGTGTAATTTCTATCTGTAAAAGTTTAGCAAAAAAATATTCAACTTATTATGCACTGGGTAATCACGAAGTAGGACTAAAAGATAAACTAAAGTCATTTGAAAAGAAAATTTCTGAAACAGGTATTACTCTACTAGACAATAAAATGGTAGACTACAAAACTAAGTCAGGTGATAAATTAACAATAGCAGGTATAAAGGACTATCCGTTCTTTGAATACTATGCACCTGACTATAATAATGATGAAAATAAGCTGTTTCAAAGCTATCTAAAGCAAGAGAATAACAGTCATTTCTCAATTTTACTTTGTCATAAGCCTGAGTGCTACACTTGGTCATTTAAAGACTACAACATTGACCTAATGATTTCAGGTCATACTCATGGTGGCATAATTAGAATTCCATTTGTCGGTGGTGTATATGCTCCGGAACAAGGTTACTTTCCAAAATACACCAAAGGCTACTTTAAAGAAAAAAATGTTAACCTAATCATCACTTCCGGACTAAACACCTCAAGAGGTATTCCAAGATTTTTCAATCCACTTGATGTTACGGTAGTTACAATTAAGGGCAAATAACAGTAATAAAAGAAATTCCCATAGCATAAATTTAACTATCCTTAAAGGGAGGGTTAATATGTGAAAGGAATTGTGGAAGAACGAGCTGTTACCCTAGGCAATTATATTGCAGAAAGTGGAGATACTGTACGGCAAACTGCCAAAAAATTCGGCATTAGCAAAAGTACCGTTCACAAAGATGTATCTTCAAGATTACAAAAAATCAACCCATCGCTATACCTTGATGTAAAAAAAGTTCTTGAAATAAATAAAAGTGAGCGTCATATCCGTGGTGGAATTGCCACAAAAAACAAGTATCTTAACCTTAGAAAGCAAAGAGAAAATACATAAACAAAACAAAATATCACATTATAAAAACAGAAGCCTTACATAAAAAGGCTTCTGTTTTTTGTATATTTTCGTAAATTTCCACACATAAATATTCGACTAAAAGCAACATTTTACATATATTTCTATACCTTTACTTTACACTTGGAAATAATAGTAGTATAATCACTCCTATATAGGTATTTTGACAATTTGTCATTAAGTGAGGATTTATTTATGAGAAATATACCTTTTTCTCCTCCTGATATTACACAGACAGAGATTGATGCTGTTGTAGAAGTATTAAAATCAGGATGGATTACAACCGGACCAAAAACAAAAGCCTTTGAAAAAGGCATTGCAAATTGGTGTAATACAGATATTGCAGTATGTTTAAACAGTCAAACTGCTTGTGCCGAAATGACACTTAGAATTTTAGGAGTAGGTCCTGGGGATGAGGTTATTGTACCTGCATACACATACACAGCCTCTGCTTCTGTTATCTGTCATGTTGGTGCTACACCTGTAATGATAGACTGTAAAGAAAATTCATTTGAAATGGATTACAACAAAATGGCCAATGCCATTACCGAAAAGACTAAGGTTATTATTCCTGTTGACCTTGCCGGTGTTATGTGTGACTATGACACAATCTTTGACATTGTAGAAAGCAAGAAAGATTTGTTCAAGCCTAACAGTCCTATTCAAGATGCTTTTGGCAGAATTATTGTTATGGCTGACGGTGCTCATGCTTTTGGTGCTATGAGAAACGGCAAAAAGTGTGGTTCTGTAGCTGACTTTACTAACTTTTCTTTCCATGCAGTTAAGAATATGACTACTGCCGAAGGTGGTGCAGTTACTTGGCGTAACCACAAAGGCATTGACAATGAGGCACTATATAAGCAATATATGCTACTTTCTCTACATGGACAAACTAAGGATGCCTTTGCTAAAAACCATGGTACTTCTTGGGAATATGATGTAGTAGATACACAGTATAAATGTAATATGCCTGATGTGCTGGGTGCTTTAGGTCTTGCACAACTTAGCAGATATGATGAAATTCTTGATAAAAGACACAAGATGATTGATATGTACAATGAGGCATTTAAGGATATGAACCTACAGGTACTAAATCATCATGATGAGAACAGCCGTTCATCAGGTCACCTTTACTTTGTAAGATTTCTAGGTAAAGGTGCTGAATTTAGAAATAAATTCTACCACAAGATGGCTGAAAACGGTGTTATGTGTAATGTACACTTTAAGCCTTTACCAATGCTTACTGCTTATAAAGTAAAGGGTTTTGACATTACCGATTATCCTAACGCATACAATATGCACAAGAATCAGCTAACATTACCAATGAACAGTAAAATGAGCTTTGATGATGCACAATATGTAATTGATACATTCAAAAAAGTTTATGCTGAACTGACTGCTGAAGAAAATTAACAGTAAAACTTCTGTAACATCACTTGTAAAATGCAAGTGATGTTATTTTTTATTAAAAATAAATCAGATTTTAAATAATATTCATTGAAATTTTCTAATTTTATATTATAATGTAGTTATAAGGGATAGTTTGTACTATTTTAAAGAAAAGGATTTTTGAAATAAAAATCGAAAAGAGGGAAACAATGAGCAAAGAAAAAATATTGGTTGTTGATGATGATGTCAACATTTGCGAACTTTTGCGTTTATATATTGAAAGAGATGACTATCAGGTTGTAATAGCCAATGACGGTGAACAGGCTGTTGAACTTTTCAACAGAGAACAACCTGACCTTGTTTTGCTTGATATTATGCTGCCTAAGATGGACGGTTGGCAGGTTTGTAAGGAAATTCGTAAAACAAGCAACAGACCTATCATTATGTTAACTGCCAAAGGTGAACTTTTTGATAAAATTCTGGGACTTGAACTAGGTGCCGATGACTACATTATTAAACCTTTTGAAGCAAAGGAAGTTATTGCTCGTATTCACGCAGTACTTAGAAGAACAAGTACTAGCGAAGAAAAAGAAAAAGTTAAGGAAATCAATTGGGATAAACTTTCTATAAACCTAACTAATTATGAACTTAGAGTTGACGGTAAGTACATTGATACTCCACCAAAAGAAATGGAACTTCTTTACTATTTAGCAAGTAACCCTAACAAGGTATTTACAAGAGACCAACTTTTGGACAAAGTATGGGGTTTTGATTATTACGGTGACAGCCGTACAGTTGATGTACATATTAAAAGACTAAGAGAAAAAATTAACGGTGTATCCGATCAATGGAGTCTTAAGACTGTATGGGGTGTCGGATACAAGTTTGACGCAAAATAATGAAAATTTCTTTGTTTAAAAAATACCTATCCATAACAATGGGTATCATATTAATAGCCTTTATTATACTAGGCACTTTTCTTATGGTTTTTGTCAATCAGTTTTGGGATACAAGAAACCTAAAAAAAGCTAAGGAAGACCTTAATTCCTATGTTTTGTTAACCACAAAAGCTCTGGAAAATAATAACGGTCAGCTTGAAGTTAAAGACCAAGAAACCTTTAACCTTATGATTGATTTAAGCAAAAACAATTCTTACAATCTTATTATTACAGATGCAGCAGGTACGGTTTACAAAATTACAAGGCCGGACAAAAACATCAAAAAAGGCTATCAAATGCCTTTTTATGTAACCAATGCACTGATAAAAGACCAGTATTACGAAAGTGAAACAAAAACAGACTTTTTCTATAGTGACACAAAGCTAACTGTTGCCTCACCTTTTAAGTTAAAATTAGCCGAAGATAAAAATAAAGATATAGCAATAGCCGGTTATATCTTTGTTTGTGTACCTGAACATACAATAGAAAATGGATTACCTAATCAAATTTTCCAAATCCTTATTTATGCAGTTTTGGCTTCTGTACTTGTATCTTGCTTATTAGCCGGTGTCTTCTCTTACACTCAATCTAAACAGTTAAAGCAAATGAGTGAACAAGCCAAGAAATTTGCAAAGGGTGACTTTTCCGGTCGTATTCCTGTAAAAGGTAAGGATGAAGTTGGTCAGCTAACCAGAGCCTTTAACGATATGGCTGATGCTCTTGACAAGGAAGAATCTGTCAGAAGAGACTTTATCGCAAACATAAGTCACGAATTAAAGACACCTATGACCACTATTGCAGGTTTTATTGACGGTATTCTTGACGGCACTATTCCGGAAAGTAAACAGAAACACTACCTAACTATTGTTTCTGAAGAAATATCCAGACTTTCAGGACTTGTTGCCTCAATGCTAAGCCTTGCAAGAATTGACAGCGGCAAGACTACAATTTACAAAACTAAATTCTCCTTAATTTCCACCATTGTAAATATTCTTCTAACATTTGAAGACAGACTGGAAGAAAAGAAAATTGAAATTGTAGGACTTGAAACTGCTGATGGTCTTTCTGTTTACGGTGACCAAGCATTACTACATCAAGTTCTTTATAACCTAATTGAAAACGCTACAAAGTTTACACCACAGGGTGGAGAAATCACTTTCCATGCTGAAAGTAAAGGTGATAAGCTTTACTTTAGTGTTAAAAATTCAGGTAAGGGTATTTCACAGAAAGATTTACCGTTTATCTTTGATAAATTCTACAAAACAGACAAATCAAGAAGTGAGGACAAAAAGTCCATGGGACTTGGTCTTTACCTTGTAAAAACTATTATCAATCTACATGGTGGTGAAATTACTGTTACCAGTGAAATTGACAAGGAAACCTGTTTTGCTTTCTGGATACCTAACAAATAATTTTTAGAAGTAAGAGAAATATATATGGAAAACAATAATGATTTTGGATTAAATAATCCGGCACCTGCTCCTATTCCGGAGCCATTGCCGGAATTACAGAAAAAAACTAAGGATGGTGGCTTTAACGGTGTAGCTAACAGATTTTGTACCGATAAAAAGCCTTCACCTGTAAAAGAAATGCCAATCTTTACTGTTGGTGAGGAAAGACCTAACCGACCTGACGATACATTTTCTTTTACACCAAAGAAAGAAAAAACCGTTGTAGCTGCAAAGCCTACCGAAGAAAAGCTGAATAACAGTGCTTTTCTAAGCGACCCTAAGCCTATTGAAACTACCGACAACTCAGAAAATATTGAAAAAAATGTTGTGGGTAAATTCAATGTACCTACTGTACAGAAAAAAAGCTCAAAAAAAGGTGTAACAATCCTGATAACCGTTATTGTAACTGTACTTATTATGACAGGTGGTTTCTTTGCTTATTCTGTATTGACAGGTAGCAAAGGATTATCGGTTAAGGTTGAGGGCAATACAAGTGGCAATATGTATGAACAACAAGCTACAAACCCTGCAGGTGGCGACTACACCTCTGACTATACATTTGACCAATACTATAATGACCTTGTAAAAAATGCAGTAAACAGTACAACAACTACAAATAATACTGCAAAGAACTACACAGACAAAAACTTTGATGGCATTATTATTGATACTAAGTCAAGTGGTGAAAAGTCAGCACAATCAGCTTATGAAAAGGTTTCCGACTCTACAGTAGCAATTCTAACTTTTGAAGATAAAATCTCAAGTGAAGAAAATGCTGAGGGTCAAGGTACAGGTATTATTGTTAGTAGTGACGGTTATATTGTTACAAACAGTCATGTTATCGGTGACAGCAAGACAGCATACAAATACCAGGTAATCAATAATGATGGCAAAAAATATACTGCTAATGTTGTTGGATATGATACCCGTACAGACCTTGCAGTTCTTAAAATTAAAGGTAAAAATCTGAAGCCTGTACACTTTGTTAAGAAAAGTCATCTTCAAGTCGGTGAAGATATTATTGCAGTTGGCAATCCCGGTGGACTTGACTTTCAAAATAGCTTAACTAAGGGTATTGTTTCGGCTAAGGACAGAACATTAGACGACAGTACAGTATCATATATTCAGACAGATGCAGCGGTAAATCCGGGCAACAGTGGTGGTCCATTATGTAACCTTTACGGTGAAGTAATAGGCATTACAACTGCTAAGATTAACTCTGCAACATATGAAGGTATGGGTTTTGCAATTCCTACCGATACTGTAGAAACAGTTGTAAACAATATTATTAAATACGGTTATGTTGAAAACAGAGTAAGACTGGGTATTGTGGGTGTTGCAGTTGACGAAACTGCTTCTACTGCTCTTGGTATTCCTCAGGGTATCTTGATTACAGAAATTGCCGATGACGGTAGTTTTGCTAATTCAAGTGCAAAACCTAAGAACATTATTACTAAGGTGGACGGCACAAGAGTTAAAACATTTAATCAGGTTTATTCAGTTCTTGCCAAACATAAAGTCGGTGACAAAATTAATGTTGAAATCTGTAAGGTTGACAGCTCCAACCCAAGCAATAGCAAAACTGCTACAATCAATGTTACCCTTGTAGCCGATAAAGGTGAAACCCAGAAGTAATTTAAATTAAGTCAAATACTAAGTTTTATAACACAATAGCCAATAGGTATCCCCTATCGGCTATTTTCACTTTCATATAAAATTTTTGCTTTTCGATTTTGTCTGTTGGTTAAGACAAATCAGTAGTATAAATTGGGGTTTGTCTTTTTAATTTTGATTGTGGTTAAAGGAAAATTTGCAGAATTATCATAACTGTTATTATAACAATAGTGTGGCTAACAGGTGTAGGGGACATCATTGATGTCCCGTTACAAACTAACCTTTATATAGGTATTTTGCCCTATGTAGTTATTATAAATTTATAGCCTGTAAACAGGACAAAAATCCCATAGGTATCACACTTTTTAACGGGCGAACACTGTTCGCCCCTACGACTGTAAGCCAAAATTTTGTTATAATTGATACCCACAAACCCTAATTTATACAACTAATCTAAACCAAAAATTCACATAACAATAGGGAGTACAATGTACTCCCTAAATTATTACATTAATTTCAGATTATTTATATTTTACTAGGTCTAGAGAACCGGAAGATAGTTTAACGTTGATTTTGTTACTACCTTTTTTATAAGTTGCAGTACCCTTATCATTATCCAGTGAATTATTAAGGTCAAATTCACTATCAATACTGCCTGAACTTTTTTCGTAACTTAACTTAAAGCCGGTAATTGTGTCCGGAATAATATAATCAACACTACCGGAAGAAATATCAATATCAGAATATTTTGGAACACTTTCGCTATTGATTTCAACACTACCACTTGATACTTTTACCTTAGTTTTATCGAAATTACCTTGTAAAGTAGTATCACCTGAACCTGAAACAGTATCTAAACTTTTGGCAATAACATTATTACCATCAATTGAACCACTGGAAACATTTGTCTTTAGTTCATCACAAGTTAGGTTTACTAAATTTACACTACCACTTGAAATATAAGTTCTAAGGGATTTACATTTTAGATTACTAAAATCACAATCACCTGATGACACATCTAACTGAATATCATTAATGCCTAAATCTGACTTCATAGATACTGAGCCTGAACCGGTCTTTATTGTTAAATATTTTGTACCGTCATAAACAAAACTGTCTATTTTTGATTTATCATACTTATAATAAACATCATCAGCTAAATAAATATTAGTAGTCTGATTAAAATATCCAAACAAGCAAAAACCACTATTGGGATTAGCAGTAATATTCACAAATCCTTTATAATACTTTGTTAATTTTGTATCTTTATTTAAAGAACCAAAATATCCTCTGTATTCACAATTGTATTCAACATAGCTATAATCAGTAGGACTTTTATAGAAATTAACATCACCACTACCATTCTTTAAGTCTATAGTGTGAATACCATCATTTGCATTACAATCGAATTTTGTTATTCTTGTAAACTTACCATTTTGTCCGAAAACAGAAGAAACACAAAGAATTAACAGAAAGGCACAAAAAATTGAGCCTACAATAATAATTGTATTTCTAAAAATATGGCTTTCTTTCTGAGGTTCTACTGTAGTTACTGTTGCACTGTAACCATCTTGCTCAATATTAATATCGTCTTGTGGATGATTTTTTCTATCTATAATATTGGCTATATAATAGAATACAGGAATTGTTAAAAACAGTAGCCACATTGGATGCCACAAGTTAGCATAAAAACCTAACACTAAGTATATCCAAGTAATAAACACCGGATAACAGAAAATATTTACTTTCTTTTTCTGTATAGCCTTTACTGTTGTGTAATACAGTGGAATAACCAAGAACCACAACCAGCTGGTTACCCAACCACCTAAAATATCTAAGAATCCAAATAAAAAGAATGCCACAACTGAAACTAACCAAATTGGAAACTCCATAGCAGGATTTTTCTTGCCATTCTTTTTGTAATCTTTGTCACCATATATATGACCGTTTTCATCGGTATAGACTTTTTGTTTGCCACTTTCATCAACAACATTTATACCGTTACGGTCAATATGTACCTTTGCACCGTCACTACTGTCTACATGAATACCGTTTCTAAAACTTATATCAACTTTGTCTTTACCGTCATCAACATGGATACCGTTTTTAAAAGATACTTTTGCTTTTGTTTCTTCATTATTTTCCGATTCTTTTCCAGTATCAGTTTCGGTATTTTCTTCAGTTTTATTATCTTCTAAATCTTGCTTATTTCTGTTTAAGATTTCTTCAGGGTCACCTGTCAAAAGTTCATCAAGAGTTACTCCATATACCTTTGCCAATAGAATAAGGTTGTCAGTATCAGGTGAAGCCTCTGCTCTCTCCCACTTACTGACAGCTTGCCTACTGACACCGATTTTTGATGCTAATTCTTCCTGACTTAGACCACTTTTCTTTCTATATTGCAAAAGTATGTTTGCCGTTTCAATATTCATAAACGCCCTCCTTTTTTGATGAGTTCATTATACATTTTGCCCTTTGGTAGCACAACATATTCTAGTTTGCAATTACGCAACTATTGGTTGCATTGGCTTAAACACTGGGCTACAAGGGTTTTACAAAATGAATATTTCTGCTGACTTCTTTAAAACCTGTAGCTTTATGGAAATGTTCACCGGCTACATTATCCACAGAACAATCTGATGCAAATTCAGTACAACAGTGTTCCTTTGCCCATTTTTCGCACATATTTATAAGTGCCTTTCCTACACCCTTTGAAGTGTATTCTTCCTTAACTGCAATGCCCTCAAGGTAAGCTACAGGAAATGTTTTTGTCCCCTCAATATATTCAAACCTTAACCCAACTGATGCAAACCCTATATAAATATTATGCTCCTCTGCAACAAACATTACAGAGGAGTCATTGTCCATATCCGAGAACTGCAAGTACAAGTCAAGAGAAGATTTTACTGAAGTCCATACACTTTGCACTAAAGGTAAAATTCCGTCTAAGTCACTTGACTTTGCTACACGAATATTCATTAATATTCCAGTCCTTTAGTTGTCTTTAGGAACTGATAGAACTGATTGTAGATTTTCTCTACACCACCAACAGAGTCACTTTCAATATTAAGTGGCATAATAGGGTCATGTACAGAAAGTCTTAATAAGAACCAACCGTCACCATTATCTTTATCAAATGATACTCTGATGCCTTCTCTGTTATCATCAGCAACAATCCAATTAGGTTCATTTTCAGCATAATTTTCAAGATCGGCAATAATCTTTTCACCACATGCTCTGAAATCTTCTTCAGCAATCTTAAAACGAATTTCCTTGCTTTCAGCAGGTTCTTTAAGGTCCTTAAGCATCATATCAATTGTTTTGTTTTCCTTAGCAAGTTGAGCCATTTTAATGATAATTTTTGTACATAGATAAGCACCATCATCAAGGAAGTAGTTTTCTTTCATAGCTGCATGACCTGATGTTTCAATAGCTAATGGGCAGAACTCACCATTGTTATTTAGTTCAATACCCTTATCAATAACATTCTTGTAGCCTCTTCTATATCTATAGTGCTTACCACCAAGGTGATTTTCAATAAAATCCTTTAGACCTAATGAAGTTACTGAGTCAGTAACAATAGTACCACCGTCAGTACCTTCAAGTGCAATAGCTGATGCCAGAGCTACAAGTCTGTTTCTGTTGATTTCTTTACCAAAGCTATCTACTGCACCACCTCTGTCAACATCAGTATCAAAGATAACACCTAAATCAGCTTTGCTATCCAATACTGCCTTAGAGATTGAGTCCATAGCAGTTTTGTCTTCAGGGTTAGGAATATGATTAGGGAACATTCCGTCAGGATCAAGGTAAACTGAGCCTTCTGTGTCAGCACCAAGAACTTTTAGTACCTTGTCAGCATAGAATCCACCAACACCGTTACCGGCATCTACAACGATTTTAAAGCCCTTTAGAGGGTGGTCATAGTCCTCAGCATTAACACCTTTCTTAATAATATCACATAGGTGGTTGCTATATCTTGACATATAGTCCATTTCTTCTACAGTACCGTTATCAGTAATTTCAGGCTTTTTATCATCCTGTGCATACTGTAAAATTTCTTCAATATCACTTGCTTCAAGTCCACCATTAGGAGTAAAGAACTTTAGACCGTTTCTGTTAAATGGATGGTGAGATGCTGTAATCTGTACTGCACCGTCACAACCAAGGTCAACAGTAGTCATAAACATTGATGGTGTTGATGATAGGTTAGTGTAAATTACCTTTACACCGGCTTTCTTAAAGCTATCTATAACATCATTTGCAATTCTTTCGCCACTAATACGGCTATCTCTACCGACTGAAATTGTCATTTCACTTGCCTTTTTGTTAGCTACCTTTTCCAGCCATAGTACAAAGCCAAAAGCCATTTTCTTAACAACATCATCAGTTAGGTTAACATTTTGACCTTCAACACCCTCAGATGCTACACCACGAATATCTGTACCACTTTTGAAGTTTTTATAAAAATTATCAAGCATAAAATATACCCCTTAAATTAATTTTCTAAAACTATTATACAATATAACAAAGTTCAATACAATAAAAATAAGTATATAATTTCACCTATTTTTAGTATTGTAAAGAGTTTTTTAAAAAAATTTTTTATTTTATTTTTACTTAATTTTAGTCGGTTATAACATAAAGAAAAGCCCATTGTAATGGGCTTTTTCGGTGTTTTTATGGTTTTTTATTCCGGAACAGAAAATTCCATTTTTGTAATTTGTATGATTGTTCAAATTTATTTTCTTTTAGGGAATAAATTTGATAATATTCACTAAAATAATTTACACGAACTTTAACTAGTTAAAATTACTGTTAAATGTTTTGTAGCATATTGCACAATAATCGCACATTGTAATTGTACAGTTTTGATATTTAGTAGTCACCTTGTACAAAGAAAGTAGCAATTATTTGTTGACATTCACTAAAGAATATGTATAATAGTAAGTGTCAAGTAAATAGTCCACTTGATATCGCAAACATTCGTTAGCGATTCATTCACAGCCAAATGGTAAATGGCAGCACGAAAAATCGTATATAATTTAAGGAGGAAAATTTTATGACACCTATGATCAATCTACATGACATTGATGTTACCAAGTTCCTTGCCGTGCTCGACACTTGCGAAGGTAATGTATATCTAATTACTAGCGAGGGAGACCGTTTGAATCTAAAAAGCAAACTATGTCAGCTCGTTGGTTTAACAAAGCTAATCGAAGGCGGCAAAATCGCAGAAGCTTGCATTTATTGTGATAACAAGAATGATGAAAGCAAATTATTCAGATTCAACCTACTTGGTGATACAGGTAATGCTGAAATTGCTTAATCAGTAACATTGATAACAAGTCGCGTTTAGAACGCATTAATTTCAAAAATCCTTAACAGAAAAGGCACTCAGCTGAGTGCCTTTTTTGCTATGCAATTTAATACATAAATATGGAAATTGAAATAAAAATTATTTATAATCAAATTCATCCGGATGATTTTTCTTGAAAATGTCAAAGATTTTCTGTACCAAATCATCGTCATCAATACCGGTATAAACCTCTTCTTGGTCATCATAACTGTCTATCTTAAGAATAGTTAAGTCCTCTACATCCTCAACATTCTCAATTAAAACTGCATATTCATCATTTTTATAGTTAATAACATCAAGCAACTCAAACTCAGTTTCATTGCCTAAATCGTCTTCTAAAGTGAAAATTACATTCTTTTCCATAGTATCCTCCTAAAAAGTTATATAAATAGTGTACAATACTTTAAATAAAATTGCAATAATCCTACCCTATTTTCTGCTATTCTGTTATTATCTTATACACAAAAGGTCTGCTACATAGTAACAGACCTTTTAGCTTTTTATTTAATTATTTCTTTAGCTTATAAACTGCAACAGAAGCTACTGAACCAAATAGTAGTGCTAAAACTACTGCAGTATATGTATCTGTATGACTTGTTTTAGGTGAACTCATTTCTGAACCTACTTCATCGTAAGTTGACTCTTTTGGTGCAGGATTACCACTAGAATAAGCCATTTCATCATCTGTAGCTAGATTATCCTCATCATCCTCATCACCATGTTCCCTGTAATATTCATCAGCAAGGTCATCATCATGTCCATCCATATCAACGGAATCTTCATCGTTCAAATCTTCATTTTCAGTTTCATCCTGATTAGTTACAAGGGTAGTTTCATTATTATTTACTTCATCAGCACTAAAAGAATTAATGCTGAAAGCAAACATAGAAATCATCATCAACACTGTAACTAAGCACATTAATTTTTTCATTATAAACACTCCTTAGATAATAATAAATTAACCTCTGTAATAATTACATTTACCGTTTGCACCGTTATTAGAGAACTTAACCTTGCTATATGAGATACCTTTCTTGTATGCACCGATACCGTACTTACCACAATTTGCAATCTTACCACCTGTTACTTTGCCGGAACAGTTGTAAGAATAAAGGCCAAATTCTTTTGCATTAGTAATATTTGTATTTTTCAAAGTAATTTTACTGTTCTTACTTGCAATACCATGCTTAGTTTTTGCTTTATCAAGTGAACAACCGACAAATGTAACATTAACACCTTCAAGATAAATATGTTGCTTATATGAATTATAAACTGTAGTATTTTTGAAGGTTACTTTCTTGCTATTCTTACATAGTATACCACCATTAAAGTTCTTGATTTTGTTGCCATTAACAGTTACATTTTCATTTAGCTGATCCGGAACGCTATCCATAGTTAGTCCATAGTAATCTGATTTTTGGTTGCCGTTAAATGTAATATTATTGTTAGAAAATGTTGAGTTTCTGATGCCTTTATAAAAGACAGCAGTCATATTTTTAACGGTAATGTTATTTTTAGTGATTGTTAAACCATTAATTCTGTGGTCACCTTTTAGATAGCCTTGATAACCGGATAGTCTGTTTGCTGAGTTAAGACCTTTTTTATAAATTGCAGGTTTTGAAATTTTGTTACCGTTAATGTACAAAGCTCTGCTATCCTTAGATTTTGGTCTATTAATTGTAATTGTATTACCTGAAATAATAGAATTGTCCTTAGAAGTATTAACCTTTAAATTCCAATTACTTACAACATATGTGCCGGTATAGCCTGTATAATTAGGCTTAGAATTTACAAATAAAATACCTGAGCCACAGTTCAGAATTTTGTTATTCTGAATTTTGCTATTTCTATAATTAATAGCACCGATTGCATAACTCTTAATATTCTTGAAGGTATTGTTAGTAAACTTCATATTTGTAAAATAACAACCATCAATACTATTGTGAGAACCAATACCTCTGCCTAAGTTTGTAAAATTACATCTATCAACAGTTACATTTTTGTTTTGGTATTTATCATATTTGCCGATAGCAGTCGTTTCATATAGGTTTACATCTAGTTGTAAAGCCTCTTCATGCTCATAGTAATCATTCTTATTTTTATGAGCCTTAAAGTAGCATTTATGATTCTTAAAGTTAACCCTAGAAATTGTTAAGCCATTAACAGCACCTGCCTCAATCATATGACCTTCAAGGTCATTTTGAATTGTCATATTTAGGAACTTAACATTCTGAGAATGGTTTACTTTAAATGTGCAGAAGCCTGTATCTTTACGTCTAACATTACCATCCCAAATACCACCTTGAATAGTAATGTTTCTATAATAATATCCTGAAGCAGAAGAACCCGGTTTGCCTACTCTAAATGTTGTACCACCATCACCTGCAGGTAAATTACGAATAATTTTTACATTTTTATCAACAACAATCATAGTGTTTGAATAAATACCTACAGATTGATTAATTCTTAAATCCTTTGTAATATGTATTTTATAAATATGATTAGCAGTACCTTTGTTTTTTGCATTTAGCAATGCTTGTTGAAAGTCTGAAAAACTACCGTTAGAAATTGTTTCATCATATGCAGTAGCACCTTCTACAGTTTGAAAGCCAAATAAAGTAAATATCATTGATAAACATAAACACGACGGTATAAATTTCTTAAATATGTTCATAATTATCCCTCCAAATATATTGTAACTACATTTTACCACTTATATTTTTTACTGTAAATATTTATTAAAACAACACAATAACTTTGTGCAAAGTGTATTACAAGAATATTACCACTTTGTATAATTTCACAACAAGAATTTATAATTAATAAGAAATGAACGCAAAAAGTCCCTTGTCAAAAGACAAGGGACTAAATTACTTAGGTAAATAATTATATTAAGTTATAATTATTCGTTGATAGATGTAACAGCACCTGAACCAACTGTTCTACCGCCTTCACGGATAGCGAAACGAAGACCTTCTTCGATAGCGATAGGAGTGATTAGTTCAACTGACATTTCAACGTTATCACCAGGCATGCACATTTCTGTACCTTCTGGAAGTGTGATTGTACCTGTTACGTCTGTTGTTCTGAAGTAGAACTGTGGACGATAGTTGTTGAAGAAT
>ERZ1106941.219-NODE-219-length-90239-cov-10.576965_pt1 | contig 90239 bp, 99 predicted proteins | sample MGYA00403670_ERZ1106941 | MGnify/ENA primary metagenome ERZ1106941 (study PRJEB35170, sample SAMEA104062400) | human gut metagenome | biome: human gut; feature: human-associated habitat; material: faeces | place: Denmark | collected 2012-06-04 ...
AGTTCACATCAACAGGCTTAGCAACATGATCATCCATTCCTGCTTCTTTCGCTCTCAGTCTGTCCTCCGTGAACGCATTTGCTGTCATTGCAATGATCGGTATTGTCTTTGCATCCTCTCTGTCCAGAGAACGGATCATCTTCGTGGCTTCATAACCATTCATGACCGGCATCATAATGTCCATAAGAATGACGTCAAATTCACCAGGTTCACTATTTCTGAATAGCTCAACAGTTTCCTGACCATTCCATGCTTTTGTCACCTCAGCCCCTGCACTCTGAAGCATAAATTCTGCGATTTCCATATTCAGTTCATTATCTTCTGCCAGAAGAATATGAAGTCCCTTTATGGATTTTTCTGATACATCCTTCTGTTCTTCCCGTTTATCCGCATCCAGATCTATTTTGAACGGAACCCGGATCACAAATGTCGTCCCTACGCCTTTTTCGCTTTCAAAGGTAATGGTCCCACCCATTTTCTCGACCAGTTTCCTTGAAATAGCCATTCCCAGTCCTGTTCCGGCAAATTTTGTACGGCTTCCTTCATGTTCCTGTGCAAATGGTTCAAAAATATGTTTCTGGAACTCCTCAGTCATTCCGATTCCTGTATCCCGGCAAACAAATTCCATCGTCGTCATTCCCGGCTGTTCGGATGGAATCTCCGTGCAGCTGATGTAAATAGATCCGTTTGCTCTGTTATATTTCACCGCATTCGACAGGATATTCATCATCACGCGTTTCACATACTCTGAGCTTCCAATCAGATCCCGGTGTATGATTTCTTTCTTCTCCCACACGATCCGGATATTCTGTTCTGCCGCAATCTGTTCGATCACAACAAGCGCTTCTTTAGCGATTTTACTCAGATTAAACGGGCTCTCTTCCAGAACGATTTCATCAGACTCCAGCTTGCTCATATCCAGGACATCATTTACCAATTCCAGCAACAGATTGGAGGCCTCTTTAACCTTTATCCTGCATTCCGTCTGTTTCTCCATATCGTCTGCATAATGGTCTGCCACATTGAGCATACCGCAGATTCCATTGATCGGAGTCCGGATATCATGGCTCATGCGCTGGAGAAATTCCGTCTTCGCCCGATTGGCTGCTTCTGCTTTTTTTGCAGCTATCAGAAGTTCTGTTTTATATTTTTCATCTTTTTCCAGTTCCTGTTTCCGGTGTGCCAGATTGGTTCTGTATGTCCAGAACCAAAATATACTGAACATCAGGAAATAAAGAAAAATAACGCTTATCACATTGAGTGGAAGGTTATGGAACACTTCCGTATCCGGAAGATACGCATAAATATAATAATCCCTCTGCTTCAGCATGATTCCGTAGCATCCGGTTCCTTCATTCTTCAGATGATAAATGTGCTGACTGTCTGTATGCCTCTTCATTGCCTGAACAACTTCGTTGTCAGCCGTATTCTGCCCCAACAAGCTCTCATCATTGCTGGCAACAACGATTCCCTCGTCTGCAACAATAATCGTTCCATCTTTCTGTATACTATAACCATTTAAAAGTCCTTGTATCGTCAGTGTATAATTTCTGGCAAATTCAGGAGGTGTGTAATAGTAGATTGCCACAATACCCGGTGCATCTTTTCTGGCACAGGCTGCAATATCAATATAGGATCCGTCTTCCCTGGCAAACCGTTCTGAATAAGATCTTTCTTCATATCCGGCAAAATCCATGATAATGTCTTTTTGCAGATATGCCGTAATTTCATTGGCCAAAGATTCATCCGTGCTGTATTCACAGTCTGTCTTTCCCTCTGTATCCAGTACAATGATACCATCCACCCAGAGAGTCTGCAGATTTGCTTTCAGGAGCTCCCGGCTCAGATGACCGCCGTTTTCTTTTTCCGTTTTAATATTTGTACTCATCTGTCTGGCGCTTTCAATAGCACGGAGGAGGCTTTTGGATTCCGAAGATTCATTATAATGGGTGTAGGTGGAACACTGCACTTTGACATAATTTACAATCTCTACCATTCTTTTCTCTGCTTCCGTTTTCTCCGCATGGAAGAAATAAAACAGAGAGACTACCGCCACACAGATTCCAATCATACCACCGAGCAGCTGGATTCGTTTTTCTTTTTTCTTTCTCTTAATATCCAAGATCATCCACCTCCAGATATTTCTGGGGATCATCCAGATATTTTCCAATAATTTTCAGGGATGTGCCATCCTGACGCATTTCTTCCAGAGTCTGGCTCATCTGCTCGCAGATTCCTCTGTCATCATCTTTTGCAAAAGCGACACCTATTCCAGTGATCATCAAAGGTTCTTCCAGGATACGGAAGCTTGCATCATAATCCTTCATATACTGAACAATCGATTCCTCATGTGCGGCGACTGCATCTACATAGCCTTTTCCCAGAAACGTATAGATCAACTCCCTGTGTCCCAGGCTGATCAGATTGCCCAGCTTTGGGATTCTCTCATCCGTCCGGTTCAGAAAGATGCCTTCCGGTTTGGTTGTGGACTGAACAGCCAGGTTCTTTCCTTCCAGGTCACTTAGTTTATAAATGTCACTGTTCTCATTTACAGCGACCACCTGCCGGCTTGCTATATATGGTCCCGCCCAGCGGTAATCGTCAAGGCGTCCTTCCATGGAAAAACAGCCCATGATACAGTCAATCTCTCCGCTCTCCACCAGTTCTTTCTTCTTCTCCCAGTTGATCTGGACAACCTCCACCTGATATCCCATTCTTTTAAATGCTTCCGTAGCCAGTTCTACATCTATGCCCGTCGGTACACCATCCTCATTCAGATAATTGTATGGTGGATAGTTATCGCTGCCGAGGGTAATAACAGGTTTTTCTGTTTCTTCTTTCGTGTTATCTGTGTTTTTACACCCTACCAGGGTAACTGCTAAAATTCCCGCAAGCAGAATGCCTGCAATCACTCTTTTTCCTTTCATATTCTTTCTATTCCTAACTATCTTTTTCGATTTTTTTATGTCTGATTAAAAAAAGCACTGCCAAACAGACAGTGCACCTCATTTTCATGCAACTGGCTGCCATTTTACAGGCCCTGTAGCTTTGCGTCCCAGACTTTCATCTGGTTTGCCGATTTCCTTATTACAACTTTTAAACGTATAAAAAAAACTGATTTTAATTATACGCTAATGCTTTACTATGCACAAGAAAAATCTCACCGTTGTACATTTAAAAACAACAAACCGAACAGTCAATACACATACATTTTCTTTTATAATACTGCCACTTCTGCTATAACACAATAGATTACAATTCGACACTTTTCGACATGTGAAAGTCAAAAAAATAATTTCAGGCTGATCGTCTTTTTTTCACATTTTTCTTTTCATTCCTGCCTAAATCATGTAGAATAGAAACTGGAAAACTAAGCCAATTCAGCAACGAGGAGTAATTATGAATCAAAAAGCACTTAATGCATTGGAATATCCAAAAATCATAGAAAAACTTACAGACAAAGCTTCTTCCTATATGGGTAAGCAGCTCTGTAAAAATCTGGAACCCTCCACCGATCTTGAAGAGATCCGTCTGATGCAACTTCAGACGAAGGATGCCCTGACAAGACTTTTTCAGAAAGGCTCTGTTTCTTTCGGAAATGTCAAAGACGTACGTGGGTCCCTGAAACGTCTGGAAATCGGAAGTTCTCTCGGTATTCAGGAAATTCTTGCTATCTGCGCTCTTCTGGAAAATACTTCCAGAGTCAAAGCATATTCACGTAAAGAGCGAAACGATCTTCCGGTCGATTCTCTGGATGGTATGTTTGATGTACTTTCTCCACTGACACCACTCTCTGCCGAAATTCGCAGATGTATTATTTCTGAGGATGAGTTCAGTGATGATGCAAGCCCGGCACTTCGCCAGATCCGCCGCAATATGAAAATCACTAATGACCGAATCCACACACAGCTCGCTTCACTGGTAAACGGCAGTGCCCGTACTTATCTGCAGGATTCTGTCATCACCATGCGAAACGGCAGATACTGTATTCCGGTCAAAGCCGAATACAAAAGTCAGGTTCCCGGAATGATCCACGACCAGTCCTCCACCGGTTCTACACTTTTTATCGAACCGATGTCTGTTGTTAAATTAAATAACGACATACGCGAACTGGAGTTACAGGAGCAAAAAGAAATCGAAGTGATCCTTGCAGATCTCAGCCAGCAGATTGCACTGGAACAGGAAACTATTTCACTGAACCTTAAGATCATGGTACAGCTTGATTTTATATTTGCAAGAGCTGCACTTGCCATGGATATGAATGCCAGCGAACCGATTTTTAACGATGAAGGACGCATCAATCTCAAAAAGGCCCGTCATCCACTCATCACCAAAAAGAAAGTGGTCCCAATCGACATCCGGCTCGGTGACACATTTGATCTTCTTGTCATCACAGGTCCGAATACCGGTGGTAAAACCGTATCCCTCAAGACAGTCGGCCTTCTGACTCTTATGGGACAGTCCGGGCTTCATATTCCGACACTTGACCGCAGCGAACTTGCACTTTTTCATGAAGTTTATGCAGACATTGGTGACGAACAGAGTATTGAACAGTCCTTAAGTACTTTTTCCTCACATATGACCAATATTGTTTCTTTTCTGGATAAAGCAGACCGTCATTCTCTCGTACTTTTTGATGAGCTCTGTTCCGGAACAGACCCGACAGAAGGCGCAGCACTTGCCATCTCCATTCTCTCTTATCTCCACGAGCGTGGGATCCGGACCATGGCAACTACTCACTACAGTGAACTGAAGATATTTGCCCTCTCCGCTTCAGGTATCGAAAATGCCTGCTGTGAATTTGATGTAGAAACCTTAAGCCCGACCTATCGTCTCCTGATCGGTATTCCGGGTAAAAGTAATGCCTTTGCAATTTCCTCCAAACTCGGCATTCCTCAGTCCATCATTGAAAAAGCAAAAGAACAGATCAATGAGCAGGACGAGTCTTTCGAAGACGTCCTGACTTCTCTCGAAGAAAGCCGTGTCACAATTGAAAACGAACGCACGGAAATTGCACAGTACAAACAGGAAATCGAAACACTTAAAAAACAGTTAGAAAGCAAACAGGAAAAGCTGGATGTTCAGAAAGACCGCATCATCCGTCAGGCAAACGAAGAAGCCCACAAGGTTCTTCAGGAAGCAAAAGATTATGCAGATCAGACCATGAAGCTTTTCCATAAATTCCATAATGATTATGTAGATACGGCGGCCGTGGAACGGGAACGTCAGAAACTTCGTCAGAAACTCAATAAAACAGAACAGAAGATGTCTCAGCCAGCTGCCAAAAAGAAGCCAAAGAAAGAGCTCACCGCAAAAGATGTCCGTCCGGGTGATACTGTACGTGTCCTCAGTATGAATCTCAAAGGTACGATCAGTACACGCCCTGATTCCAAAGGATATCTGTTTGTACAGATGGGAATCATCCGTTCCAAAGTTCATATTTCTGATCTGGAACTGATTGATGAACCGGTGATCACTACACCTTCTCTTTCCCGGACCGGAGCCGGAAAGATCCGCATGTCAAAATCTGCAAGCGTCTCCACCGAGATCAACCTTCTCGGCAAAACCGTTGACGAGGCGATTGCAGAGCTGGACAAGTATCTGGATGATGCATATATCGCACATCTGAAAACAGTACGAATCGTTCACGGTAAGGGAACCGGCGCACTTAGAAAAGGTGTACACAATTACCTGAAACACCAGAAGCATGTCGCATCCTACCGTCTCGGTGAATTTGGCGAGGGCGATGCCGGTGTTACAATCGTAGAATTCAAAAAATAACAGAAAGGCGAATACCATGGTAACAAAACAGAAAATCTTAATCGTAGATGACGACAACAACATTGCTGAACTGATTTCTTTATATCTTACAAAAGAATGTTTTGAAACCAGAATCGTAAATGACGGAGAACAGGCACTGAAAGAATTCAATACTTTTCATCCTGACCTGATTCTGCTCGATCTGATGCTTCCGGGAATCGACGGTTATCAGGTCTGTCGCGAAATCCGTCACAATTCCGACGTTCCGATCATTATGCTTTCTGCCAAAGGAGAAACTTTTGACAAAGTTCTCGGTCTGGAACTTGGTGCCGACGACTATATCATCAAGCCTTTTGACACAAAGGAACTGGTTGCCCGTGTACGCGCCGTTCTCCGCCGTTTCAAGGTTCGTCAGCCAGCCGGTAACCCTGATGAAAAATGTGTAAGTTTCCCGGATCTGACGATCAATCTTACCAACTATTCTGTCACCTATATGGGCAGACAGGTGGATATGCCGCCAAAAGAACTGGAACTGCTCTATTTTCTGGCAGCCTCTCCAAATCAGGTATTTACAAGAGAGCAGCTTCTTGACCATATCTGGGGATATGAATATATTGGCGATACCCGAACCGTAGATGTACACATCAAACGTCTGCGTGAAAAAATCAAAGATCATCCGCAGTGGAGCCTTTCCACCGTCTGGGGCATCGGTTATAAATTCGAGGTCAAAAACAAATGAAAAAGAAACTGATATCGGTGTTTTTTGGCACATATATCCTGCTTGGTGTACTCGGATTTTTTGTGATAACATACGTGGGCTCTCATCTTCTGGAAAATCAGCTGGAAAAATCCATCAGTTCCGATATGTATCAGACTGCGCATCGGATCGCCGAAAGTGATCTGGTCAGCCACAGCATTACCTCTTCTGATATGGAAAAAATCCAGAACAATCTGTCTCTTGCCACAGGTAATGATACGATTATCTGGATCATTAACAGCAACGGTCAGCTCATCCTGAGTACACGCAAGGATATTTCTCCTGATCATCCGATTGATCTGGATGGTTTTAATCCTGCTTCCTGGGGAAGTAACTATTACCAGATTGGGAACTTCTATGGTTATTTCCCGGAAGCTCGTTTAAGCACGATTGCTCCGATCACTGAAGATATGAATATCAAAGGGTATATTGCTGTTCATTATCTGATGAGTGACCTCTACCAGAGCCGCAGCAATCTTTTGTGGATCATCCAGCTTCTGTATATCATCACTTATCTGGTTGCAGCAGTGCTCTTTCTGTGGTACAGCCGGTATATCCGCCGTCCACTGAGGGAAATCACAAAAGGTGCTTCAGAATTTGCAAACGGACATCTTTCTTATCAGATCCCCCTTGATTCCGAAAATGAAATGGGCTATCTGGCAAAAAACCTAAACTACATGGCTGATAAACTGAATCGCAGCGGAGAATACCAGAGACAGTTTATTTCCAATATTTCCCACGATTTCCGTTCTCCGCTAACCTCTATCAAAGGATATATAGAGGCAATGATCGACGGTACGATTCCTGTGGAAATGCAGGAAAAGTACTTAAAGATCATCTCCTACGAAACAGAGCGTCTGGAAAAGCTTACCCGCGGGCTTCTGACGCTCAACGAACTCGATATTCAAAAACGTATGCTGAACATTCAGCCTTTTGATATCAACGGTGTGATCAAAGCAACCGCAGCTTCCTTTGAGGGTTCCTGCACCAGCCGTAATATTCTTCTGGAGCTGATTCTGTCCGGCAAGGAACTGCTGGCACAGGCCGACATGGAACAGATTCAGCAGGTTTTGTATAATCTTCTCAGTAATGCAATCAAATTCAGTCCGGATAACTCGACGATTACGATTGAAACCACCGAAAAAAACGGAAAAATTTTCGTTTCTGTCAAAGATCACGGAATCGGAATCCCGAAAGCAAGCATTCATAAAATATGGGAACGTTTTTACAAAATCGACCGATCCCGTGGCAAAGACCAGAAAGGCACCGGTCTCGGTCTGGCAATTGTCAAAGAAATCATCAACGCACATGGTCAACATATCAATGTTATCAGTACTGAAGATATCGGCACCGAATTTATTTTTACATTAGAAAAGGCAAAGTAGTGCCACATGCCCAGTTTATGCGGGTTTCCAGTTTTTATTTGTGACCAACGTGTGACTAACCAGAATATTCTAATGCTTTCAAAGATGATACAATATTTCTCCGGCAGACGGGTACCTGCCGGAGTTTCTTCTTAATTATACTACTGTTTCTTCAGATATTTCTTTGCAACAAATCCATAGTACTTGCCTGCAATCCGGATGTAGTTCCATTCTGACTTGTCGGCTGCTTTGATGGTATCGCAGACATCTACCAGATTTCCATTCTTCAGGAGTGGCCATTTCTTAATCTTCGGATTCTCTGCGCCAGCCCAGGAACGTACGTTAAGTTCTGTTGCTGTGACTTTTGCCACATATTTCGGTTTTTTGTTCAGCTTAACCGCAGCCGCTGTTGATGTCTGATCTGCGGTTGCACCGTAATCGATCCAGACATATCCGTCAATCGCGGAATCTGTGAGTTTATATTTTTTGTTCCGGCATGATCCACCATTAGCCACTACTCCCGGAGCACTGGAAGTGTTACCTTCGTTTGTATATACGTACTTTGTATCGTATGTGCGCACGGATCCGATGTGCGCGCCGTTCCGGAAGATGATCAGCGCGCCTTTCTTTGGTGTCTTCTTCCATGTGCCGTTTGCTTTTGCATGCCTGGTTACGCTCTGGCAGTTGTAGAAGCCACCGCCCATGATTTCCAGTGCTTTTTTCAGTCCAAATACTTTTACCAGTTTCCAGAACTGATATACTGAGCACCATGGCTGTCCCTGACATCCCGGCTGGCCTAAGTTATTGATATCACGGGCAAACAGCGTGTAATTGTTGTAGCCTGCATTACGCTGGAAATCATCCAGATATGCAAGTGTACCTTTTTCCAGATACGGTTTACCAGTTCCTTCACCGGCATAAAAATCACCGAGGTCATTAAATTCCTGCAGTTTTGTTTTTGTTGCCACCGTTGTTTCCTCCTTCTTTGGTTCTGCTTTTGTTTCTGCGTAATCTTTATAGAAAACATTCCTGTCTACTTTTGTGGAGATTCCTGGAATCGTTGCTTTACTGGAATACTGCCATCCAATTCCAAAATCCGGCCGGAGTCTTTCCTGCAGGGTTCCGTTGTCATTCGCCGGATAGCGGGCAATCCAGAAGTCATGTTTTTTTCAGATGACTACAGATTACATTTACATACCAGTCTACATTACAGTAGATTGCAAACTTGTACCCTGCTGCTTCAATGATCTTCCTGAAAGCATCAGCCATCTTGTGGATACTCTCTGCTCCGAGCGTTCTCTGGTTGTGGTATTCCAGATCGAGGAATACCGGATACTGAATCTTCCGGCCATTCAGAGTTGAGACTACCTTACGGGCTTCGCTCTGGATCTCTGCAATAGTCATAGCATAGGAATATTTGTATACTCCAACAGGAATCTTGTGTTTATTGCATCCGGTCAGGTTTGCTTCAAAATATTTATCCACTATGTTTCCTGCTTCTGTGATCCGGAGAATAGCGAAGCCCATACCATAATCGGCTACCTTTTTCCAGTCGATCTTGCCTTGCCATGCAGAGACATCAATACCTTTTATTTCCATATGTACCTCCATTAAAAAAGAGGACGATCACTCGCCCCCTGAATCTTTATTTATATCTGCTTTATCCTCTACCTGTGATTTCACATGCTCTACAATCGGTAAAAGAAATGCCGGAATTGCAACTCCCATATCTTTAATATTTTCCAATATACTGATGATCTCATTGCAGATGATCCAGATGGCTACGATGCATGCCACAAGGAACGTAAATGGTAATGTAATACCTGCGGTCTGAGATGCATACAAAAGCAGCTGATCTATCACTGCTCCCACCACTACCAAGAGCCACATGCATACCTTTTTCATGATTCCTCTGATACTCTTATAAGAGTTAATGTCCTGTGATCGATATGTAGATGCCATTAATCCTGTGGCATAATCAAGCACATTACATGCTACCATCAGGATCACCGGAATCGTCAGCACACCAAGCATTGAACTGATCAATGCAAATACCCCTGTAAAAAACGCTTTGATATAATTTTCTTTCATATTTTCATCCTTTCTCCGGTTGCGCCGGCGCAAATTCCAATAAAATAAGAGCCTTGCGGCTCTGCTCTGATTTTCATGTTTTTTCTCCTATATTGCATACTTGCGATATGATGATGCTATATGTATTCCATTCTGTGTAGACGCTGGTTGGAGTGTCTGCACAAAATGTTGGATTGATGGTAATAAGCTGTATGCACGGTTCGGCTGTTGGTCAGGAAGTCATTCTGCTGGTGGAATGTTTAACGTTTTGCAGTTCGTAAAAGTTTAATTGTTTTTCACGTATAAAATTGTTATGTAGCAATTTGCGTTGGCGGTGGATGCGGTAGGGCTTCCGACATCTCTTACCCCAATATGAGCACCAGAGCTATCAATATACACCCCTGTCGGCACAAACCAAGTGGTAGCAAAACTGCATTGTACAATACCGAGAGGGGTGTAACCCGTTATTGCTATATCACTATTGCTAAAATCTGCGCTCCCCCTGCCATTTGAAAGCGCAATTAATTTGACAAATGATTTAATTATTACATAATTATTTAACTTCGTGTTTAGCGAATTAATCTCCAGCTTCTCTTTCAGGAATGTAACCAGCTGGGCGATTGTAGACTTTTTGAGCACGTTCCCTTCCGCAACAATCATTGTATCTGTGTCCGCAGGTGTTTCTTTTGCGGCCAGTTTTTCCATCAATAACAATTCAATTTCTGTCATGATTCTTCCTCCTATTCTTTTACCTGCAGTGCGGCACCATTACCGGTATCCAGTGCCTTTCCTGTTCCTGTACCCAGAACGTATTTGACATTCTGGACATCAACGGATATCAGAAGCGTCTTCCTTGTTTCTACCGGATTAGGGGACAAGGTGACGCTTTCAACATAAACATTTGCTGCCATAACATCACCTCGCCCTGATTTTTACGTTATCTACCCATGTTTCACCGGCAATTTCATAAATATACTTGAACCGATATGTTCCGGCATTCTTCGGAGAGATAAATGCTGCAAGCTCATGTCCGTTGATCTCGCAGTCACCGGAGCTTTCCAGTTCATCTTCGCCATCATCATTTTTGTAGTACAGTTCCCAGCGTGCCGATTCGATCACGAAAGGAAGATCTGCTTCACATTTCGGTTTAATGGCTGCCCTCAGCCAGCGTTCTTCCGGAAGGTCATACCGGACATCTGCTACATACGCAACGCTCAATTTCATATCCCCTTTCTATCAATTCAGCATGATACTTTCCAGTTCCTACAGTTTCATTTTCTCCCATATCCATAACATAAGCACATATCTCATGCCCGGATATGACAAACATCATTTTGCAGATATGCGAGATATTGCCGGCCTCGTCTTCTGCAAATATTTCGACGATATATTTTCCGTCCTCGGTCCATGGCACCGGGATTTCCCATACGTCGCCCTGCGCATGGGAAAAGATAACCTCAGTACCGTTTGCCAGACCGTAGACTCTGGTGGCCGCCATATCAGTCTGTGATTTCTACGCTGATCACAAAGGTCTTTCCTGCATCTACCGGATTCGGAGTCAGGGTAACACTCTTGATCACAGGCGCAGAAGTATCCAGTTTTACAGTTCTGGTTACTGTAGTAGACTTGCCGGCAGAATCCGTAGCCACGATTGTAATCGTGTTGCTGCCCTCAGTAAGCGTAAGAACCTTGGAGAAGCCTCCATCGGATCCAACTGTAACATTCTCTGCCGAACCACTGTTGAGCTTGACCGTAACTTTGACCGGGCTGGATGTAGTATCGTTGGTTGTACCCGTAACTGTGCATGCTGCCTGGTTGGTTACAAGGCCATCTGCAGGGGATGTAATTGACAGTGTCGGTGGAACTGTATCGATTTTGAAAGTAACCGACTTCTGAACTGCTGCATTTCCGTCGTTATCGGATGCATCAATCTTGATAGTATGAGAACCATCAGACAGTGCTGTGTCAGGTGTGTATGTACATTCATATCCTCCGGAGACTGCAGTCTTGACGATTGCACTGCCGGTGATCTTACTTCCGGAATCGATTGTGATACCAATAGTATCCGGATTTACACCAGAATCATCATCTGTAATTTTGAACCGGAAAATCGGTTTGTTGTTGATAATGTATGCTGATGCTGTCGGATATGTAATCGTACCAACCGGAGCTGTTTTCTCCTTGACTTTCAGCTGCAGAAAACTTCCAATAGAAGAGTCCGAATCATCTACCGTTCTTACATTACCTGCATCATCTGTAGCTTTCACAGTGACCGGATAATAATGCCCTGACTGGTTGTAACTGGATTTTGCCGGTGCAGTAATAGTTGCCTCATATTTGCCCGTTGCCGAATTTAATGTCAACGTATAAGTCTGACCATTAATGACGGCTTCTACTTTTTTTACTGCCATGTTTTCTTTTCCTTTCTGTGTGGTTGTTTTTTCGTGTTCTTGATAGCCTACGGTGGAGTTCCTGATCTGTTCATAAGCTTATTCCGTAGCCAGCACATTTTTCAGTGCTTCTTTTATTTCTTTGATAGTATTTTCAAGAGCTGTGATTCTGGTGTTATCTGTAAGACCTTCGCATTTCCTTACTGCTTCCAGTGCTTTTTCTGCTGCTTCATTTGCTGACTTAGCTGCTGTATCTGCACTCGATGCTGCAGTATTCGCACTGGAAACCGCCTTGTCTGCATTCGTCTTTGCATCCTGTGCCGCTTTTGTGGCATCCTCACAGGCTTTCAGAGCTACTCCGACTTTTTCCTCGATATGATTGTCGATGACTTCTCCTCCGGCCTCTTCTATCTGGTCTGCCATGTCTTCATAGGTTGCCATACGTTTTACATCACCGGGGGAAAAACACTGGTAGATTGCCTTTCCGTCGAATGCGTGGGGATCCCCTTCTGTCACTACAGCAATTTCACCGGTACGAAGTTTCTGAGGATCAAATTTGTTGTACGGACCATGCCGCATTGTTATCGCCATGTTACCCTCCTTTTAAACTGTCTCATGAACCAGCATTCCATCTATGAATGTTAATTTTGTGGACTTAACAGTTGAACCGCTTACATCCGTTACCACAGTTACTGTTTTCGTGGTGCCTTTGTAATACGTGCTGCCCTTTTTAGGTGTAAAATTAATTTCATTTGCAAATATCTGATCTGTTGTAATACCATCCTTATATATTCTCGTATAAGGATCATCAGTAAAAATATCATCCGGTGAATCATTTGCATTAATAGACTTATTACTGTAGATCTTCATTTTTGCGGCACTCAGTCCCTCACTTGAAATATCCCATCCTGCAATATTTCCTGTCTGGGAATCCAATCTGCCTGAAAAAGTACCGCTGGCACCGGTTATGTCCCCGGAAAACTTCCCTGACTGTGCAACAATACCGTTTCTGTCCCACTGGCCGATTAACTTTCCATTTTCATCAAAAACTTTCAGAACACCGTTTCCATTCCCTTTTCCACCAAGACTTAATATTCCACCATATGCCCAATCCCAGTGGATGCCGATCACGGAAAGGATATTGAGGGCTGCATTGCCGTTACTGTCGAATCCTGCTTTCCAGACTGTAGTGGAGTCTTTGCCGGTGTAGTTTCTCGTTACGAAGAAACCATCAATACCGGATTTATACACAATCTTTGATTCGGGCAGTTTCGGCTTATCATGCCGATACACGATCACAGAGCCGTCATCCTGGATGATCTTGGTCTCGTGGAATCCCAGGGTGTTGGCTGCTAACTGACTCATCTGCTGTACGACAATGTCATAGGCAGACAAGGTATTTTCTGTCTCTTTGCGCATCTTTGCAAGCGTTTGTTCCAGTTCTGTTGGCCGTTGCGATTCCGTCTTTTTGGGGGATTCCGCATCACATGAAATCGACATATTATCATCAGGATCAAAACTAAGATTGGTAACAAGTGCTGAATAGCTCTTTGATGGTCCATCTGAAATATATGCTATATCGCCTGCCTCCACAGTTGGATCCGGCAGAGTCGACGCATCAAGTGGTCGGAATATCAGTCCGATAAGTTTTTTGCCAAGGTATTCTGCGAAATTCGCGGCATTTTCCTTTGTAATAAATGGATTCCCTGATATTTTCAACACATATCCTTCTTCACCATAAAAGAACGTGTCTCCATTTTCAGTGTCTTCTGTTTCGGCAGTTACCTGTACACCGCTGATGATCACATCTTCTACAGCAACATCCAGTGTGTCCAGCGTGTATATGTGATGGAACGCATCCATATCCTCAAACGTTCCTGAACTGTGTTCATAACCTGTATTCCAGGGTGAAAACGTTCCGCCATCAGCCTCATCGCCTGATGAATAAGGACTGTCATCATCGAAAATGCCTCCATCCAGCAAAGCATTCTGTTCAAATACCTGCTGGTTAAACCAATCAATGATAAGTTTCCCGTTGGCATCACATTTTGCAAACTTGCATATCATCTGCATTGCATATGATAGTACCTGTCTACACGTAATTCCGCTGTTAGTCGGCCGCTTTGTAAGTTTAACATTATAGCCATCAAATCTTGCCGACTGCAGCACCACACCGCAATACGTGCACAGATCAGTCACAATCGTTTGAATCGTGGCTGGATATGTAGTCGTTACTCCTGCATATTCCTTGTCAAGCTTATGCATGTTATCGAGGCATTCCAGTGTGATCAGATCACCATCATACGATGTACTGTCAACCTCATAGACACCCTTAGGTATTTTTTCTATGCTTCCGTTATCAAGCTCTATGCCGACATAAGGTATGACCTGTGCTCCGTCAAATACCTGTCTGGATAGCTTTTCATCCTCATCATGCAGTACTACCGTCATTTTGTTGATGACGCAGCTTCCGATGGTGAATTCTCCACTCTCAGTAACTCCCTCATCAATCTTGAATCCACCTTCCCATATGTTGGAATCATCCAGATTCAATACTGTTCCATCAGCAAGGGTAATCGTCAGATATAACAGAAATCTTCCATATTCTATTTTTTCTTTAAATTCTTTCGAAACATTGATCATTTGTTACACCTCAACTATGTCAAAACTCAGCGTACCGTAACGCTCCCTGCCTTTTCTCCACCATTTAACTTCTGCTTCTATATCGCCGGTGTAAAATTCTTTGGTTAAGTTCTTTCCCTTCATGGGATCCCAGTATTTCACCCACACATATTCTGGTTCAAATGCCGAAAGTATCTCATGGATCATCGTTTTTGATAACTGCCTCCAGCCCAGACTCAGAGTACGTTTTTCTGCGCCTTTATTTTTATGCATTCGATAATCTCTGGTCCTTCCGGCATTACTTTTGCTTATATCACTTTTCTTCCATTTAAACTGAGATGGGTATTTGAAGTCCCCATCTCCCGTAAGATCGATCACATTCATCTACCCACCTCCTATATTGTTGCTACCACGTGATACCGGTTATCATATTTTTTCTGTCCTTTGCGGACTACTTTATACAATGTTTCCGAATCTGCCTTGATCGTAAGGTTGACGATAACATCTTTATCCTTATCGTTGTTCATGGATCCACTCATGTCAAAAGCTTCCACTACAGCTTCGAAGACACCTTTTTTGATACCTTCAATGATCTGGTTATTGTTGGCTACGGTATTCCTGCTTCCCATCCGGCCGACCATTTCAGGACCGTTCTCTCTTGCAATGAACATTTCTCCATTTTCTGGAAAACCGCCTTTTGCATACCAATTCAGCCCGAAAGAAGGTGTGGAGAAACTTACCGGTCCCACGCTGTGCCTGTTCCATGATACAGAAACATGTGGAAGTGGAATATGAACAGAACCAAAACCATTTGCAAAGCCCTGAATTGCATTTTTTCCTATCGAGAACAGATTAGGAATTGCTTTCGAAATCTTACTCGGAATATTCCCCAACGTTTCCGTAAAAGAGCTCCAATGACTGGAAAATCCATTTTTCATTCCACTGACAATGTCATTGCCTTTGGATGTAACCTTTTCCTTGATGTTTCCGATTTTTGTAAATACTTCATTCTTCATATTGGCAACATACTTCAGAAAGCGGCTTTCTTTCACAGCTTCCCATCCACTTTTCAGACCTTGAATCGCATCGGAACCTTTAGATTTGATCCAAGCTTTTGCATCACCGAGTTTTGCTTTTATTTTTCCCGGAAGCTGTCCGAACCAGCTCAGTAAATCTGATAGCTTATTTTTTGCACCCTCAAGCAATCCCTCTATGATGTATATTCCCTGCTGCCTCATTACGGTAGACGGGGAATGGATTCCGAAGGCATTCTTAAATCCATCAATAAAAGGTGTAAATATGTTGTCCTTAATCCATGCTGCAATACCTTTTATTGCATCTATAATTCCTTTGAAAATGCCGAGTACAACATTTCCACCGCACTCTTCAATCTTGCCTTCGAAGTATTCTTTTGCACTGGTAAATGCATCTCCAATCAATCCGCCGATGAATGCCGCGAAACCACCGAATGCTGCTCCTATGGCTTCTGAAAGTCTGCTTACAATGCCTTTCCAGTCAATGTTGACCAGAACTTCCCGGACTTTCTCTCCGACCTGCTGCCAATCGGTATTCTCGATTGCTACGATGATCGTATCAAGAATGCCCTTGACTGTATTGCTTATGGCCTGTCCTGCCAGCGCTGCATCAAAAGACTTAACCGCGCCATTTATGCCATCGGATATTGCCCTGCCAAGACTTTTCCAGTGGAAATTCTTTGCAAAGGTATTTACAAAACCAAATGCCGTATTGAGACCTTTTGCTATGGTACTTCCAACCAGTTTCCAGTTGGTTGTTTCCAGAAATCCATTAAGGAAAGTAGCAATACTCTTAGCGATCTTGTTGCAAGTGTTCTGGATCTTCTTCCACGGAATTTTTTCTAATGCAGCATTTAACTTCTCGCCAACTATCGAACCAAGTTCGGTGAAATCTGCATTTTTCCATGCGTCCTTGATAAGCTTTGCAAGATCTTTGAACTGGTTCGTGACCGTCGTGGTCTGGAACATGTTACTTGCATCACTGAGGCCACCGAGATTTCCTGCAGATGAACCTCCACCAGAAGAATCTGAGGATGAATCATCATCCATCTTATTGATCTGGTCGAACCCCATTATGGTCCGCTTGTATTTCTCTGTAGCTTTCGAAGCTTTGTCCGCATTGTTTGCATTATCCGCTAAACCGCTGGATGTGCCGCTCAGGCTCTTTGCATAGTCCTGATTGAGCTTTTTCGCGGTGACAATGGTTGTTTTGCCGGTAAGCGCTCCAATGAGCTGTCCTACCGCATTTACTGCCCGGATAATCATCTGAACAAAGCTGTTCAGGATTGGTGCTACTACTTCCAAAATCGGTGCAAATGCAGCCGCAAGCGAATTTTTGAGCTGTGTCAGCGAAGACATCAGCATGGATATACTGCTGTTGGTTGATCCGCTGTACTGTGCCAGATTCTGGAATCCCTGTTTTGCTCCGTTAATTGCTCCACGAATTACAAAACTTGCAAACATGAATTTTGCAGTCATGCCAACTGTTTTTAGTATTCCTGCCAGGCCTTTTCCGGATGTTCCAAGACCATTGAAAGAAGACCGTGTTCTTTTCAAAGTTGGGATCCCGGATGAAAATTTTTGGATCAGTGCACCGAAAGCGCCGGAAGATTTCTGGATTGCACCGGATGCCAGTGATTTCACACCAGAGCCGACACCGGAAATCAATTTCTTCAAACCGCCCCAGCCTTTTGAACCAATATACGCAGCATTACTTAAGACTCTACCCAACACCGGAATTTGTTTAAGTGTCTCTGCAGTTGCTTCTTTCACTTCTCGTATACGTTCTGCCGTCTGCTTCATAACAGCTCCTGCTGTCTCAAAACTGTTTCCGTCAGAAAGCTTTCCTGTGTATGCGCGTTCGCTGTCTGTATTGCTAAATTGCATATACTGTCTGTGTGCCTGATATTTTTCAAGCTGCTGTTCTGCTGCCGCAATCTGCTCTTTCACATTCGCTATTGCTTTACTTCTCTCAGTTCCGCCGCTACTGTTCATCAGATCACGTTTTTTCTGTTTTAAGCCTTCCAAAGACTGGGAAACACGTTCAATGTCTCTTTCTGTCTGTTCGTACTCTTCTGTATGTACTTTTATACCAGCTGCCAGTTGAGCTTCTTTTACATATTGCTTTACATCCTGAGCCATAGCCGAAAATGGCGCACCTACTTTTATGTTCTGAAAACTCTGTCGCATAGTTGTGCTTATGTTCTGAGGTACTTTAGGTAGTTTTCCAGACATGCTCTGCTTTATTTTTTCGATTTCTTTTCGAATTACCGCTGAACTTCGCCTTGTTTCCTGACGTGCTGAACCCAGTTCTTTTTTGAGAGATTTCGTATCACCTTCAATGGTGACTTTCATTTTTTTCAGATCTTCACTCACAGTTCCACCTCCTTCCCATCAAAAATCCGCCGTAGCATTATTCATGTCTACGACGGTTAAATTCATTTACATATTCTCTACGTTTTTCACTGTATTCCGCCCACTGTCGTTCTTCTTCCGCCTCCTCATACATCTCCTGTTCTTTTTCGAACAGTTTTGGGTAGAAGTCCCATGGCTTCAGGAACGGTCTGCTATTTTCATCGAACAATGCCCCTACATTTGCAGCTATTGCCTCAGCCAGTGTGCAGTTGTCTTCTATTCGCTGCTTTCTTCTTTTCAGCTGTACACGATATGCACTTTCCATCAAATCAATGACCTCTGCAAGCGAAGAGTTCCAAAATGTTTCTATGGAAATCCCCAGATCAAGCGCTTCCGTGTACAGTTCATTCACAAAATCTGTTAGACATTCTGCATCTCTTCCACCAGAACGTCCGCCTGCTCCTGCGTAAAAAAACCGGATACCGCAAGTGTAGGAATAATGATTTTTGAGTACAGATCTGTCTGGTTACCACCTTCTTCATCAGCCCAATAATCATACAGGTTCTGAACCTTTGTGTAGCTCAGTCCATGTTCCCACGGCTCCATTGCGGCCTGAATGATCGTAAGCATCACGGAAAGCGGCGGAATATCATCCAACATATTCAGGATATTCTGACGGTATTTGTTTTCCAGCTTATTGATCGTAGATGCTTTCAGCTTCAGGCGGTAATCCCTTCCGTTTACTGTCCAGTAATGGAAAGGCTTACGCTCCTTTTTCTCAGTCATCTCCACAACTTTTTCTTCTGTTGTTTCTTCTACAGTGTCTAATCCACCGATATCACTCATGCTGTTTTCTCCTCTCTGCCTTTTATGCCGGATCTGTATACTTAAGTTCGGACTGAACCATCATGGTCAGTTCAAATTCAATAACACCATTCAGGCTGCCGCCTGTACGTTTTACCGACACTTGTGCGTCATATTCCGTAACGCTGCCATCTTTTAATTTATCCTGGAATGATAATACTTCTCCGCTTTCCGCTGCCGCCCTCATAACTCGATATGGACTGTCCGCTTTTGTGTTGTCATACTTAAATTTGTAAACCATATCCGGAAGATCACCCACACCCAGCTCATACATCTTATGTCCATCTGTAAGGCCGGAGTTTTCTACTTTTTCTGCCTCAATACCCATCTCAGGGATTTCCTTTAAACCTGGAAGATCTGTATATGTACTAGGTGAGCCAGTTTTTTTCTTATATCCCAGTGTTGCACCATTTGCTAACATTCTGTATTCCTCCTATCTCCAATATACTTCATCGGAATCCATGTCAATAATTCCTTCGTATCTCATCTGTTTATGTTTCATTCCTGAAGGATCCGGAACATCCTGACACTCAATCCTTTTCAGTCCCGTTTCCTTCATTGCCTCATCAACAGCCATAGCTGCCGCTGATGTGCTGTCACGATGCCATATATCAATCCTGTACCGGACAAGTGATTTATCCTCTCCAACAAGCTCGCCATGGGAACTGTGTTCATACACACTGTTCTGTTCCTCTGTGTACTGAATTGTTGCATCTTCTGCCCATGAATGCGGATAAGCATCTGACACATTATCTGTAACGCTGCACAAAGCTTTGTATACCTGCTCTTTTATGTTTTTCATTTTGATACCTTTCCTATGTTTGTCTGAAAGCTTGCTTTCATATTCTTTAAAATCTTATCTTCGTTGTCATGAAGCGCCGGATAAAGAAATGGGTGTGCCGGTTGGCCTGTGCACTGGTAGAATCTTCCCTGTGGAGTATCGATGTAAAACCACCGATATTTTTCTGCAGTTCTGCGGTCAATTTGACTTTCATGAATCCACCACGGGGCCTGTGTATATACCGGTGTGACTTCCGGGGATATTCCAGCATGATCTGCCTGTCCTTTCGGACCGGTACCAAATTCTACATATGGTGCATATGCTCTGTTTGTCCAGCAGGTTCCAACAGCCCTGTTGGTATCCCCCTCAACGTCTGCATATATGCTCTGCCGCAATTCTCCAGTATCTACGGGACAGTTCAAAACAGCCGTCGCGCGGACGGTCTGAATCGCATCGGCTACGGCCTGCTTCATATCCAGTCCTGATAATTTTTCCAATGCCCTGTCAATATCATCTGCACCGCTCACACTCACAGCTTTTCTACCTCCAAACTCAACATCCTGTATGGCTTAATAGAGATGATCCTGTAATCCGGCACTGCATCTTTTCCAACAAAGAGACATATTCCATCTGATTCCTGAATGTCTGTACCATTCTCGAGAATATAATGCATTCTTCCCTTTTCATCTGGTTTCACTTCGTACTTTCCGGATATCCGCACATTACGGATATAATTCAGACGTTCTCCATACTGTTGCACCTGTACCTTACCGGATGCCGGCCAGGATTCCCCCTCTACAGAAGAAGCAGTACCATATGATTCTCTGGTACTGCCCTCTCTATCCTTTTCAACTATACGCTTTTTGTGATAATACGTTTCAGTCCTACTTCTTCGAAGCCTCAAAAGCCTTACCTCCCACTCGCGCAAGGCGAAATCTGTTCATAGTGTCGTAGATTTGTTTGGGAGCGTCATCAAAGGTATAATTCTCTCCACCCTCACTTCTCGCTTTTTCTCCCTCTGTTCCCATCCGGTTCAGTGCGATCACGGCAAGGTCTCTGACCGCCTTTTCCAGACCGGTTACAATGTTTTTTCTGCCTGTGTAGGATTTGATAAATTCTTCTGCATCATCCAGTAAAAGCTCAATCAGATCTTCGTCCTTTTCTCCGGTTAAGGTCATGATTTTCTCAATATCTCTTTCTTTTGCCATGTGATCACTCTTTCAGGATTTCAAGAAGATCTTTCTTAGCAAGAGCTGATACTCCTGACAGACCTTTCTCCTTTGCAATAGCTTTCAGCTCTTCAACAGTCATTTCATCCAGATTCTTTTTAGTCTTGTCAGGATCAGAAGGAGCAACTTTCGTTACTCCTTCCAACGGCTCAAAACCACTCTTCATAAGTTTTTCTGCTGTTGCTGCGTTTTCTACATCTATTTCGATATTAGCTCGAATTAATCTCATCATTCTGCCTCCTTGATATTCAGGAAAACAGAATCCAGTTTATTCTCCAGTACCCAGAGATCATGGAAACGTCTGTAATCCATCTGCCATGCATTCAGTTTCTGGTTGATGTTTGGATCAAAGATACGCATGATATCCTGTTTGGTTACTGCAATTGGTGTGGTTACCGGGCATACAAAGAAGTTCAGGCTCTTTGCAGTCGTTCCTTTCTCATATCCGCCTTTTTCCTGTCCGGATGTTTTTCCATCATTGATCTTAATCACTGTGTACATGCGGTTAGACGGTGTGGAAATGATCGGTACACCATCCACAGACGGTACCTGTGTCTGAATGCCGCCTTTAGAAAATGTAGCTGCCGTGATTTTTCCTGCAAGTTCCAGTTCAAGTTCCATGATAAAATCAGGGGTTGCCTGACACACCAGTGCACCGTTATATCCCTCTCGTACTGCTTTAATAGCTTCTTTCAGTTTACGCAGCGCAGAGGTTCCTGTTGCTCCCGGTGTATATCCACGTGCTACCATACCTGCTTTATTAGCCGTAATTGTCTCAGTTGCCAGCTTGCTGATACGGTATGCATCAATTTCCGGCACAACCTGTGTTCTCTGAAATTCTCCCATAACTGCTGCCGCTGTAGTCACGAAGTTGTTTTCGTTGACATCAATCGGATCCAGCTGGAACAGGCGGCCTCTGTCCTGTGTCATTTTCTTAGTTTCGTATTCCAGTGTAACGGATCCCTGCTGGTAGCCGTTATCACGGTCATAGTTTCCCATTCCCTGTACATTCATCTTAGGGATTTTAACCTCTGCACCGCCGTTATAGATCACCTGTCCGGCATTGGCATCCATCCAGCCTGTAGTTGCCTCCTGCACTGCGATCTGATCCAGTGTGTTCTGAAATAATGTAGCTGTTGCTAAAGTATTAATTGGCATATTTTTTCACTCCTTTAAAATTGTCCCATCATTGCATTATATACTTTCTGCTGCTGGTTCTTCTGTTCATCTGTTTCCGTTGCTTTCTTCGGCGGTTTTCCACCTTTCAGCTTTTCTTCCACTGCTGCCTCAACAGCTTTCTGGAATGCTGTTTTCACAGTCTCCATGGACTTTTTGCAGGCATCGGCATCTGTGTAGTTCAGAACCTCAGCAAGTTCCTGTGGAAGGCCATCACAGGCAAGCGTGTTTCTTGCCTCCGCCATCAGTTCTTTTCGAGTAATCGCAGCTTCTCTTTCAGAAAGTTCTTTTTCTTTCTTCTGCTGCATATACTGCGCTTTCTCTTCTTTAGTCATTTTTGCAAGCTTCTCAGCCTCAGAGAGCTTATCATCCGTCAGTGCCTGCCACTTTTCCTGTGCATTGGTCACTGCCGTATTGACTGCCTTCTGTACTCTCCGGTCAAATTCAGCCTGATTGCCTCCTGTTTTCAGAAAATCGTCAAAAGATTGTGGCTCATTGCCTTCCTCTCCTGCTCCACCAGCTCCGCCGCCATTACCACCCTCATCTCCGGTCCCAGCGCCGTCTCCTTCAGCAAATAACTGTAAATTCATCGGAACTTTGCAAAATGCTTTAAATACTTTGTTTCTCATTTCTTATCCTTTCCGCCCAGCCTATTCACTTTCGCGCCCGGGCCATTCGTCTCAGATTTATAGTTTTACGTCATTTCGGACATAAAAATAAGACGCTTCACCCCGCGTCTCACAGGGAGATAATCGGATCACCTATTCCTTCCCTTTACCTGCTGCCTTTTCTGTTGTCTTTTCAGTCTCATTTACAATCTCTGCGACTTTCTCATTCACCAGATGTTTAGCTCTTTCTTCATCTACATCAAAAATAGTGTCTACTTCAATGATTTTTTTTAATTTGACATCACTGTAGCGTTTAATACATCTTACCTTCACCGTTCTCACCTCCCTCCATTGCGCCGGCGCAAAATTTTAAAAATGGGTATAAAAATACCACCGGCCATTTCTGACTGGTGGTATCAGTTGGTTTGATAGTAAATATCGTCCCTTATTGATTCAAGCATATAAGTTTTCTCTGATGGTTCATGGTTTGCGTCCATCCAATATACCGATTCATCTTCCATGTACTCCATAAAATCAATGTATGTATCTACATCAATTTCAAAAGTCGTATCTTTCTGTGTTGACAATACTCTTTGTACCAATTCACTGTTCGGGTATTCTCTTTTTAAATATTCAATCTGCTTTTCATTTAATTTAAACTTTTCCATTCTGAATACTCCTTAACAATCTTTCGTTTGTTGGATTGCACTGAATCAATATTCCTGTGTCTGGATCTACCGAAACTGTTGTTTTCTCTCCAATATATTTCTGACTTCTTCCACCTTGTGAATCTGTTCTTATTGCCCTGACAATCACCGGTTTCTCCAGAGCGTCCTGTATCCCTTCTACAGTTACTCCCGAACGTGGTCTTCCTGTTTTTGGATCTCTCATGGTTCCTATTACTCTCTCCATGAAATGTTTGCTCTGTCTGATTACTGCCGTTCCCTCAGAAGTTTTTATACCAACAACCTTTTCATTGATTTCACCATAGATTTTCTGATAATTCTTAAATCCAGATAGCGGTGATATCATGCCATTCTTCACTGATCGGGCATAAGTTCTAAGAAGTTCCCATTCCTCAGGACTATTATACTTCATTTCCTGGAAGTCTGCAAAATCTTTCGGCATATCTTTGCCAAGGATCTCTCGATATTTATCGAACTGTTTTCGGTCACTGAATACATTCTTTACAGCTTTCTCCTGGGCTTCAGCCTTTGCATTTCCTTTGACATACTTCTCATACCACTCTTTGTATGTCATATTTGCAGGGACTCTCTCAGTACGTCCAGTTTCCGGATTATATGCAGCACGTGTCATTTTGGACAGTGTTTCATCATCAATCACACTGATTGTGGTAGATCGACACCACGGATGCATCGGCGGATGGTTCTTTCCTGCCTGCCTTTGTGATACCAGAAACGTCTTTCCATCCAGCTCACGGCATATCTTACTGGTTCGCAAGTCCAACGTAGCAACATACCGGTATTTCTGTATGTCACACTCTTCATAAGCCTGAGCTGTCAGTTCTCCAGAAAGGAAACAGCTTTCCGTCCTGATCAGTCGTCTTGCCTTGATTGCTCCACCGCCAAACTTCTCTGTGATGACTGCTGCCGTTTCACGGTCTGTCCTGCCAATCAGAAGACTCACCAGCAATTCATCTTTGACCGTTTTTGCAAGATCATCCGTATTCTTCCAGATTCTGTTCGAATAATGTTTCCCTGACCAGTTCATCCGCAATGCACGGTCAATCTGCTTTTGGTCGACATGAGAAAAGCTGAATCCCAAACCCGTTCTGCATTGTGTATTATATATCGTTCTGTAATAAGCGTTCTCGGCAAGCTGTTCAAAAAAACTTGTGTCAAACTGCTGTTCCTGCTGATATACATTCTGCATGACTGTATCGACCTGCTGCAGGAGAAGCTGTAATCTTTCAATCCTGGCTCTGTATGCCGGTGCTTCCAGCTCCCTGATCAGTTCCTGTTTATTCTCTCCGGAATCTTTATTTTTCAACTCCATAAGCAGATTCTGTATCGAATCCTTATCCTGCATACGGTTCAGCAGATTCCATGCTTCTGTCTGGGACAGTTTGTGCTTTGTCATATACTTTTCGAATATGTCTTGTGCGGCAAATACAATCTGAGAAGATGCTGATCTGTATACTCTTGCAACCACATCTGCTGTTGCTTCTGCATCCTTCATCTGTTCATACATGTCCCATGCCGCACGGTTTCCCCAGTAATCACTCATCTACGTCTGTCGTTTCTTTCGTTTTCTCTGGTTTGTCTTCTGGATTCAGTTCTTTATCCGGTGGAATATTACTCTGCATGCCAAATACTTCCTGCTGACGTTTGATATTTTCTTCTGCTTCTTTCTCGACTGCTGCCAGTTCATCATCAACATTCTGAACAAACGGTACCTGAGAAAGTAGCGTTTTCTTGCTGACCTTTCCCCATAGATTCGATACAATTTGAGAGATTTCAAGCAGATTCTTCGGAAGTGCTCTGGTAAATGTCATGGTAATTCCTGTTGGAGCTACCTGTTTTCCCTGCAGTGAAAGAAAATTGCAAAAGATCTTAATTCTCTTTCTGAGCCCTTTGCGATAATATCTGGTTTTGATCTTTGTAATATTTTCCATACCAAGAAGTTTGAACTCCATGGCCACACCAGATACATTACCTCCAAAGCTTTCATCTGTCATACATGGGATATGCGAAAACTTGTGAATATCCTGCTCAATGGCCTTTTTCAGGATCTCTACTCCAGATTCGTCAAATGTCCTTGTCAGGTACTCCGCTTTTGCACCATCCGGAACTTCCAGAACTTTTCTCTTTTTCAGCTGTTTTATAGCCGCCTCCATGCCATCTTTCTTTTCACCATTTTCATCTTCGATCTCATCATCTGCGAGCAATGTGCCGTAAATGGCAAGAATTGCATCAATGAACTGCTCCTTGTCTGTAACTCGGTCGCTCATCAGTGCATTGTATGCATCAATCAGTGGAATCTGCAGTTCAAAATCGCCGATGGCAAGCTTATTATTCAAATATTCAATAATGGGAATTTCTCCCATGTAGTGAGGTACAGGCTTTTCCGTAGTCTCTTGCAAAATGGTTTTGTCATTCTGAATATCCAATTCGTATTTATAATTCGGAGTCAGTACCGTAGCCATATAACGATCTGGTTTTGTATTCGCATCATCTTTTTTGACATAATAATAGACAGCAAAAAGTTCATTTTCCTCGATGCTGTCATCTTTTACCATGAAGGTATTTTCTGCTGATACATTCTTTATACTCAAACAGGTTTCATTTTCTTTTACATAAATATATTCATAAGCAAGTCCATAAATAGAAAGCTCCAATCCGTTATCACCATCTACTTCATCAGCTCCGGCTATTTCCAGTGCATCCGTCAGTGCTGTAATGTCACTCTCTGACTTATACGACACAGGATTGCCAATGAAGTAACTGCTTGCTGTATCAGAGATGTCCTTTGCATGGTTACACACCAGACGATTGTCTCTGTTGGATTCTTCCAGGATTTTATGCTTGCCCTGATAGTAAGCCATGTTCTTTTTTAGCCTGTCGACCATGCTGATATGCTTGCTGATCAGATGACGTATTATCTGTTTGTCCGGGTTATTCTCATCAAATTTCTCTCTAGGTATCGTAAAATTGTACATGTATTATCACCTCCTGACCTCACGGAATCTTGCTGTATTAGAACCAATCACAGTACTGCAGAAGTACCTGACAGCATCCATGCTGTGATCATGTTGTTTTATTGGTTTGTCTTCCCCTCTGTCCGCAGCCTTCTCATCCCAGATGTAGGAAGCAAATTCTTTGATCGTTTCTACACAGGAAGAAGCAAAAACAAGCTTTTCCAGATTCAGAAGCATCCCAACCATTCTGATTCCATCCAGTACATCATTATTTGCTTTTAACACTTTGATACCTCGCTTGCGTAATTCTGCAATAAAAGAAGCGGCCGATGGATCCACGATCATTGCTCTGATCTTCGTCCCATCAAGCCACTCTTTCAAGTCATCTGCATATTCTGAATCTGTCTTTTGTTTGCCGTTATCTCTTCCGGAATAGTAGTACTCACGGATGCAGTACCACTTACCATCTTTTCCTTTGTTCCAGAGTAAAAACACTGTAGCGTTCTGCGTACCATAGTCACAGGATACATATCTATTTCCATTTATGAGTATCTGAAAGAAATCTTTGATATCTCGAACATGCCTGGCATCATCGAACATATCATAGATAATCCCCTCAGCGGCTGCCCATAATCCCATGATGTAACGTTTAAAGAACACTCCTACGTACATACTTCGGTATCTGGCCTTGATCTCCTCATCCAGAGACAGATTGTCATCCATTGTGAAATGCAGATACAGAATGTTCTTCTCTGCACATTTATCTATCCAATTAACCTTGAACCAATGATATGGTCCATCAGGGTTGCAGTTAAACCAAAATTTAGAACCTTTTACAGAGCATCGTCCAGTAGCCTGGTTAACGAACGACTCTGGCATCAGTGCAACTTCATCGAAGAACACACCGGCAAGAGTAATGCCCTGGATAAGGTCCTGTGATCTCTCATCCTTGCCGCCAAAGATGTAGAAGTAGTTTTCCTTTCCATCTTTTCGGATCGTTAACAGGTTATCAGCTCTGTGATCAGTTACGGAATACCCTCTGGAACGGAGCATCAGTTTTAGCCAGAACAGAACATTTCGTCTGAAGGAACCGATGGTCTTTCCACACATTGCAAAGTTGTTGCCAGAAAACGAATTCATAGCCCACATTACAAATGACAGTGACATGCTGATTGTCTTTCCTGATCGGATAGCTCCATCAGCTATAATTCCATCTTTGCTGTGTACCGGTGATTCTTTGCACCACCATGTCAGCACCTGTTTCTGTTTCTTTGAGAATGGAGAAAAATGAAACATCTGACCAGTCTGTCTGTTCCCCCGGTTAACCTTCATCTTCTGCAGTTTCTCTTTCAGGGTTTTGATCTTGTCATTCATTCTCATCACCCCAAACCTCCGCTGCAGTCGCATTTATCGCATCCAGGAATCCATCATCTGTGGTATTCTCATCAACGTTATCCTGTTTCAGCATTGCAAATTCAAGCTGCATAGTTGCAAGCTCAAGTTTCGCATCATCATATCCAAATTTGTGAAGAGTTTCAATTGCTTTCTGTTTCCTTGCCTGTACTCTGGTAAGAGCATCCTCTATGGACTGAATCTGCCCCAAAATACCTTCGTACTTTCTCAGCTCAGTAAGTTTGCCCTTTTCTATGCCGGAACTATACTCTGTTACCGACATTCCCGGAGGAACCATTTCACTATCAGAATTTGACGTAGGATCTTGTCTTTCTAACGTCCTCAACTGATCAATCCTTTTCAACATTCGTCTTTCACGGACTGTCAAAAGCTGTATCTCTTGTAAAAGGAGCTGTTCTTTGTCCGGCTGCACTACCTGGATCAACTTCTGTTCATCTGAATCCAAGGTATCAAAAAAGAGAGCTTCAAACTCTCCTGTCTTAACTGCATTCTTATTTCCTGGTGGTCCATTACCACCATGACCCTCCGCATTTTTGTTTCCCGGCTGACCACCTTTTCTTCTTTTGGAACGTTCCATATTTTTACGGAGCGTTCCATTTAATTGTATATCCCAGGAATCCTTTGATTTCCATCCTCGGATTGTCCCCGGCGAGATATTCAGTTGACTTGCAATCTCAACCAAATCAATCTTTCCGCCATGTTTTTCATATATTTCAAAAGCTTTATTCCGGTTCGGATCTCTTACTCTTGCCAAGTCTCACCACCTCTCATTCGTTTCGTTTTTGATATTTGTTAAAATACAGTCCTGCCAGCACCATACACGACAGCCGATTGCTACCGTGACGAAAGGAGGTGCGAACACTTACATACAGTGAATCCATGCCTAAAGTATGTATGTGCTGGTGCTGTGTACGCTGTACGAAAATTGGCATTAGAAAAGCACCCCGAAGGGTGCTCTGTCTTTATGTTTTTATCAATTATGTATCATCTTTATTCTTGTTGCATACTTCAGTGAAATCCTTACATATTTTTTCTTCCGAAATTCCTGACAAATGTAATGATAATTTTACAAGTAAACTGTCTCTTACATCATTATCTTTCACTTTGTCGCATAAAGATATCGCAGACTTAATATTTGAATCTTTGGTTAACTCTACAAAAAATTCTGTTATTTTTTCATTTGCCTTATTTGATAATCCATAAAACAATGCAGAAACAGCCTCAATAACTGTTCCTGAAATAATTCCAGCCCATTCAACATTATTTAGTCCTGTACTATTTCGGATTCCTTGTACGATAACTAAAAATCCAATGATGCTCCCCCAAAAACTTAGCCGAAATGCCCACTTAGATTGACTCAATCTTTGCTCATGATATCCTTTTTTTGCCTTATCCGGAATCCAATCATCTTTAAATTTGAACTCCGATCTAATCTCTTTATCATTAAGCAAACTACTACTATCTAAATTAAAATTTTGATTTTTTTCATCTTTTGATGGCATATGTCACTCCTTCAATAATCCTGCAGCTAATGCATTAATCATTATTGTATTTCCGCAATTAGCACATGTCACCGGAATAACAGGAGTAATAGCACTATTGGGTCCGCCTAAAACAAAATTGCCATTATTAAATTCTCTTAATTCAAAAATTTTATCAGTTACATTCCATTTTCCCTCACCACATAATGGGCATCTAGCTCCATGCCATTTGTCGTTAAGAAAAGTTATAATTTCGTGTCCATTGGGTTTTTCCATTTTTTCTCTCCTAACATACATTTTAAAATATTTTATCACTTTCTTTTTCATATATCCAGCCTTTCTATGCAAAAACACCCCGTATTTCTACAGGGCGTTTCTTAAAAATGTATGTAGTTTGGAATATGCTTTTCGGACCGGACACCAGTCATCGGGATAAGCAATAACCCACTCACCATATCCTTAGGGAAAAGAGCCGCCGGCCTCTAAGCCTTTGGCTACATTCTCATTGTACAACGACATTACCGACTTTTCCGACTTTTTTCATTTTATCCCACATTTTTTCAGATATGCATCTCTGATATGTAATCTCGGATAATCTTCATTATGTGGCATGCCGATCTGTTTCGCGATTGCCTTCCAGGTCATCCCCTGCTTGTAAAACATCCGGAACACGCATCTAGTCTGTCCATCCTTGATATCGTCAATCCATTGATCCATGGCTTTGACCTTTTCTTTCTTGCGTTCCAGTACCTTCTCCCGCCGATCATACTTCTTCTGATCAAAACCGACAACGCTCTGTGGTCTAGGATAACCGGTCTGATAATCAAAGATCGTATCATTCCCAAGTCCTGCCTCTGTATTCTTCATCATCAGGAGTTCCAGCTCAAGTACTGGTATTTCCTGCTTCAGCTTCCGGTACCGGTCCAACATATCCCTGGTAACCTTAATCCCCATTACACAACACCCCTCATCATCATTTGCAGCTGTATGTAAGACGGTGTTGTACGATAACCCTTATCGTCTTTCAGCAACACACAATACTTGTACAGCTCAAGAACGATATAAGTCCTCTGGATCTTTCTGTCCGGCTTATGTTCTTCTCTGTACATTTCAGTGAGTACAATCTTCTGGCCACGTTTCAGACTATGCTCTTTCTCGCGCAACTGCTGCAGTTCTTCCCAGTGGGTGTTCTGCATCGCCTGTCCGGAAGTTGGATCCGGATATCCCTCTTTATTTTTGTATGCCATTTTATCACTCCTCTCCCCAGTCAAGTTTTTGTCCACATTTATTGCAATACAGGCTTGATCTATACAACCCTTCTGCTCCACAAATAGGACAATCCCCTTTTGTTGTATAATATCTACCTGAAAAATCTGGAATAGACTTCATATTTTTAGGCTTCTTCGATATCTGCTTTTCATTAATTACTCTATAACACGTCAGCTTTCTTCTCTGAATATCATATTCAAAATTGTGGGCTACTCCATATTCTGAACTGTAAAAAACTCCTACAAGAAACGGTTTTCCACTCAACCTACCTTTAGATTCACATTTGATGATTCCATACACTTCTAAATCCTTGCACCATACTGGTTGTCCTGACATTTGCCTTAATTCTTTCAGTGTTATTTTATCCATTCTTCATCTCTCCCTATCCCTTCCCTGTATTTACAACCATTATCAACACATGTTATTTTTCCGTATCTAGGAGATGTTGGATTCTTACATGTTGCATAGTCATGTGAATAATGTTCGCATGTATAGCAACATTCCAGTGACATCAAATATACTGGTATCTGTTCAGGTGTCCTTGCCAATGTTCATCATCTCCTTAAATGCTTTCTCTGCATCTTCGCTTCTGCCGTAGGTGATCAGCTGTGCTCTGCCATCTTTCAGATATTCGATTGTGGTGTTGCTCGTCATTCTGGGATAATGGATTTCTTCCCACTTCTCGGGTGCTGGGGCGCGATCAGTTATCGCTGGACAGCTATTGTGCAAAACGCATCTGCTACACAGAATCATTCCTTCCTGCTGTTTGCAGAATTGTATCAGCGTATTATATGCAGCAATAGCAAGCTCCGGTGTGATGTCCAATTTCTTTGGTTCTGCATCCTTGACATCAAGTATTTCAATCATCTTCTACCTCCTCAAAAAAGAAATCAGCCAAATACTGTTCTTTTCCAGAATCATCTTTAAAGTAAAAATCTGCACAATCTCCATATCCTTCTACTTTGTAGATTTCATAAACCTTTCCCGGTGTCACGTTTTGAATCCACTTCGTTCCTACTGTTTCACTGAAGAACTTCTTCAAGCTTTCCTTTTCCGTTACCTTTGCCTTAAAGTTTACCTTTCGTTCTCCAGTAAACGGATGCCTGTCTAAATCACTGTAATATCTAAAAGAATTCATTTCAGCTTTCCCCTTTCCTATGCAAATCTCAGTTGCCCGCCGGTTTCCTCTTTCATCCTGTCCGTCCTGCAAATCGGATTTCTGACTGCAACACAAAGATCAGGCAGATTACTTTTTACCAATGCAGCGGGTATTGGTGGACACACTGCATTTCCGCATCTTCTGACCTGTTCACTTCTTGGATACCTCTTTCCAGTGTAATCATGATCGATTATGTAATCTTCCGGGAAACCTTGACATCCGTACAATTCACTTGGCTCCAACATCCTCAATCCGATATCTACAATCTGGTATTCTGTCCCGGCAATTACTACCAAACCAAAACGGTCTTGTGCGGTTATGGTATCAAGAGGATCTTTTACACTCTGTCCCGTGCCTGTTCCATAATATTTCGTCAAGAAAGCTCGTACCTCTCCAAAATGTCCCGGTGACGTTGTGATTGTGTGCAAAGGTTCTCTGAGATCCTGCCCCGTACCTGACTTGTAGAATTTACTCAAAAACGATGTAACCAGCCCATATCTATTTGAGCTATCAACAGTCATAACCGGATCAGCTATCGTCTGTCCTCTCACCTCTCCCTGCACTGTTTCGGAATGATACTGAATCAATAACGGGCTGATTACACATTGCTGATTCCCGGTTGTAATGGTATGTATAGGCTCTTTACAACTTCCTCCCGGATGATTTGTTGTATTGGTACCCATATACGGTGCAAGCGTTGGTTCGACAATCCCATATCCGTGTTTTCCTGTAATAGTCGGCATTGGCTCTTTTATATTGTTTGGTCTGCGCTTTCCACCGTGATTACACTGAATGATAAACGGCTCCGGATTTTCAAGGACAAACTTTTTCAGTCCTCTTGCAATTCGTGCCATTGTTTTTGGTGCAAGCGGCCGCACTGCACGGATACCGTATTTTTTCTTGATCTGCTCAGATGTATCAAAAATTGAAGGACATGGTCTATTGAAATTAATCTGCGTATATGCTCCGACATAAGGTTTAAGACTACCATTTCTCACCGCTTCACTGTCTGCCGGTCCGTGTGTTGGCTTTGGCCACACAATCGGGTTGCCGTCACATCGGGCAATCAGAAAGAACCTCTTTCGCATGGTCGGCGCACCATAATCCGCAGCTATCAGTTCACGAAACTGTACTTCATATCCGAGCTCTGTGAGCTGCTGCACAAATTTCTCAAATGTCTTTCCCTGCTTGGACTTGATTGGATGTTTTCGCCGGTTAAGTGGTCCCCATGTCTTGAATTCTTCTACATTCTCCAGCATAATCACTCTTGGTCTTACAAGCCCCGCCCATCTGCACGCTACCCAGGCAAGGCCGCGAATAAATTTGTCCTTTGGCTTTCCACCTTTCGCCTTAGAAAAATGCTTACAGTCAGGTGAGAACCACGCAAGTCCTACCGGATAGCCCTTACATGCTTCGACAGGATCAACCTGCCATACGTCCTCACAGTAATGCTTTGTGTTCGGATGATTTGTCTTATGCATCCGTATAGCTTCCGGATCATGGTTGATTGCTATGTCAACACTATATCCCGTAGCCAACTCTATTCCGGTGGAAGCACCTCCTCCACCTGCAAAATTATCTACAATTAGTTCTCCATGAATCATATTTCTCAGAAGCCCGGTATACCCTTGCCCCGGCCGGAGGCTGGCTCCTTTCTGTCTATTTTCACGATCCCTTCATTACGAGTGAAGGACTCAATACCTCATTGTTCTTCTGTTGAACTGCCTTAACATTGCATCTTTCCATGATTCTTTATGCTGACTGCAGGTATCATCATCATGGACCAGGATTCCTTTGCGGTCACAGAGACCATCGTCATTCTCAATACATGTTGCACAGGTCTTATCCATAAACTATCCCTCCTCAGTTATTCCATCTAATTTCCAACTTCATACCAAGCTGTTCCTTTATGCTCTCGATATAATCCGGCCATGTTGCCAGATCATTTGTCAGATACTCAGCTCCCTTGTCCATGCCATCCATGTATCTTTGGCATCGAATCTGACCAAATCCGAAATAATCATGCAGCACTGCAATACTCAGTATTGTAAAGGTATCCAAGGTCATTGCCTTGATCTGTTCAGATGCTTTGTCCAAATCCTTTACTGCCAGTGATGTATGTACTCCGGTAATGTTCCGAAACCTGACTTCTTTCTCCAGAGCTTCAATTCCCCCCTGACGTACTATCCTGAGGGCAAGATCAAGACCATCTTCACGGCCTCGCTCATATTCACGCATCTTGTTCATCCGGCTTTTCTCCTCTTTGCAAGATATTCCAGCTGACGTACAGTCTCCAGAATCACTGTTGTGCATAATTCTGTGTTACTCTTTCGGATCAACGCTTCCGCTGTGCCTGTGAGTTCTTTCCAGGCTGGATCATCTTCAACCAGAATACCGTTATATTGTTCATATAAGTTTCTTGCCTCTGGGTACAACTCCCAGAGCTTTATCAATTCCTGTCCTGTCATAATTCTTCGATCCTGATATAAATCCCGGGAACCTGCGACCAGAACTTTTCTACGATTTCTGATGCCACAAGAGCATCATCTTCCCAGAAGCCAACTCTGGTCATGCAGTCCTTTAACAGCTTCTGCAAATTGTCCGTGTCTGGTTTTGTGATCCGGTATGCACCATTGCCATGTTTGCCATCATCAGGGAAACACCACTTCGTTACCAATCGAACTCCTTTTCGATATGGTTCTTCCGGAACTTCCCTGCCAAGATATGCCATCAGTTTCTGCCTGGCTGCTTTTAATTCCGGTGGATCATAAAATATTGGTTTCCCCTTTACGACCGTAATCTTGTGTTCCTGATGAGTTACTGTCGGAGGATTCATTGCCAAAAAAAATTCCATCATTATCATTTCGCCTCTTTAAAGTGTTAAATTTTCTTTTTTTCTCTCGCGCCCTTGTCATCGGGGAGGGGGAAGGGAGACCAGGCCGGGCAGCCTTAAGGCCCGTCCCTCTCCTACCCCCGTGACACCGTGAGGGGGAAACAAATATATATATACGTAGTATATATATGTCTTCCCCGCAACATGGGGAAGACTGAAAAAGTAGTCTTTCCCTCAATATTAAGTTTTCGGAGGGGAATACTTAATTTCAGTCTTTCCCTCATTTTTTTTTTTTGAGGGAAAACCTTAACTTTCAGTCTTTCCCTCCTCTCTTTTTCTTACAATTCCGTCCTCGATTACATAATCTCCATGCTCATTTATGCGATCCCTCGCTGTTCTCGTGGATACTCCAAGGTAATCAGCAATATCATTTACAGTCGGTTCATCTCCGAAATTGCTTCCTTCTAATGCTATTTCCAAAGCTTTTTTTCGTTCTGCTTTTCTCGTTACTGCATTTTTTTTGTTGTTTTTTGCTCCCTTTTTCCAAGGCGGCTCTTGTGCTTCCAGCTGCAAATCCTTAAGACTTCCAATATGATCGAGCCGGTGTGTCGGATAATCAAACCACAAATTAACTGGCTCAAACTTTGGAAACTCTCTGAGCGTTCCCTCAATCCTCCATGCTGTTTTTGCCCGTACTTTTGCTTTTGCAGCTTCAATCTGCTCATTCAGAACTACCATCTGCCATTGTTTCAGATGCTCTCTGCAGTAATCCATCATTGCTGTACTGCTCAGTGGATCATCCTGTGAAAGATCATCCTGCCATTCAAAATGTGCATCCAGATATGCTTTGCAGGCCGCACAGATGGCTTTATTTTCTTCCTGTTTCATCAAAGCTTCTGTTGGTTCCAGTTCTGTCAAATCCAGAAGTGCATCCGGATCACGGGCAAATACACCGGATCCAGAAGCACGGTCCATGGATTTCTTGCCGCCCTGACTTCCCTTGCTGTGATGGTGACAGTAGATCACTGCACAGCCCAGTTCCGTACATACCTTATCGAACTGGTTACAAAAATTTGCCATCTGGTCAGCGCTGTTTTCATCACCGGTAATAACTTTATAGATCGGATCGATAATGATTGCTACATAATCCTTCTTTGCCGCTCTTCTGATCAGTTTAGGTGCCAGCTTATCCATCGGCACTGACTTGCCTCGTAAGTTCCAGATATCAATGTTTTGAAGGTTATTCGGAACAATTCCCATTGCCGCATAAACATCCTTGAAACGATGCAGACAGCTTGCTCTGTCCAGCTCCAGATTGACATACATCACACGTCCCTGCGCACAATACCATCGCAACCACTTCTTACCCTCTGCAATGGCTATGCACAGCTCTATCTGCAGGAATGACTTACCGGCTTTGGAAGGACCGGCGATCAGCATCTTGTGACCTTTTCTGAGCACTCCCTCAATCAGACACGGTGACAGCTCCGGGAGATTGTCCCATACAGTTTCCAGTCCCTCCGGTTCCGGAAGATCATCATTCACTCCTTCAATCCACTCATACCATTCATTCCAGGATGCTTTCCCCAGGTTGGTATCTACAATGAACTGTTTCTTTTCCCCACGCTGTACACCGGGCATTCTGGACAGTCTGGAAGGGTTCCTGTTCTGTGTATCTACGTCAATACCGTTTTTCTGGCATACTTCATAAAGATAATCGACACGTTTTCTGTATTCGTTATAATCTGCTGCATCTACACGCACGATCGCATGAAGGCTTTTCTTGCCGGAATACACCAGACACGCGATAGGAAGCTCCAGTTCACGAAGAATTGCATTCTGCTGCTCGATATCCATATGGTCTGATTCAACCAGTGCATATCTGTACTCTGTTACATTTTCATTCTTACAACCATTCCCGTCTAATGGATTGAAACGGATCCACGCACCTGCTTCTGGATTATAATCACCAAGTACAGAGCCAATATCTCCGTTACAACTATTCAGCTGTTCAATAAGCTGTCCTGCAGTACGATCCCAGGAACCTTTCTGCGGAAGCCAGCGTGTCCCTTTTTCGTCAGTTTTTTCCCAGCTGCCCGTCACATATCCTACATTTTCACCTGCTTCAAACAATGTTTCCAGATATGTAATCAGCTGTTCAGCTGGATTCCAGTCCTCAGGCTCCTGAATTTCTTTTCCTTCCAGCCAGTTCTTATCCACAACAACACGGTCACTGTCAACCTGAATGCTATCACTCCAGTCCAGTTCATGTCCTCTTTCAGGTACCCAGCCATGTTCGATTGCCATCTGAACGATCGTCCCACCAGTTACAGGTGAAGAGGATCCAGAAAAGGTTCTCCATTTCCGTTCGCATTCTCCGGAATGATACCTACTGAAATCTTTCTGACTCCACTGATCCCAGACGCTGATCGGATAGCCTTCCAGCTTCAGTGCCATTCCGACATTCACCCAGTCCTGATAGCTCAGGGAACCAGGATCGATGTATTCAATTATTTCTGCAAGGCTTGTCCTCTGCTCCATGTTTACGCTCCTTTATATTCCTGTGGTACAATATCACTTGGGATTCTCCATCCATTACCAGCAATCCGATCAATCAGATTCTTTGCTGTCTCAAATTGCCACGTACCTACATGCTGAAATCCTCTGCTCTCCAAAAAACGGATCTGTTTTGGAGTGGTAAGTCCTTCTGTTTTCCGCTTTTCCAATCGATCAAGAATCTTAGCTGCTTTCCCCGCATTATCGATCTGGTCTGGGAGAATACCTAATTTTTCCAATGTATTCTTTTGTTTATCAGATGGCGGTCCCATCTCCCATCCAAACGACGGGACATAGCTTGATAAGTCCTCCGCCTGAATCGACATCTCGAACTGTAACGGATCCACAAGTTTTTTCTTTCGTCTTTTCATTTCCGCAAGCTGTTTTGCCAGTGACTCTTCACGCTGTGCAACCACATCCTCAGATGCCTTTTTCTCAGCTTCTTCTATGTCAATCGGCATTCCTGCATCTTTTTCCAGATTCTCTGTCATTTTCTGCGCCACTTCCTGATTTTCACAAATCAAGCTTGCCGGATGGCACAGCTCATGCCGCTCTGTATGCCAGAGAAAATCCAGTAACAACAGGTGATTTTTTCCTGTTTCCGGTGATAATCTGGTACCTCGTCCAACCATCTGACAGTACAAACTTCTGACCTTTGTCGGTCTCAGAACTACAATACAATCAACAGACGGGCAGTCCCAGCCTTCCGTAAGTAACATGGAATTGCACAGCACATTGTATTTTCCAGAATCAAAATCACGTAAAATTTCAGCTCTGTCCTGACTGTCTCCGTTTACTTCTGCAGCATGAAAGCCATTTTCATTCAACAGATCACGGAACTTCTGACTGGTCTTTACCAGTGGAAGAAATACAACCGTCTTTTTATCCTGACAGTATTTCTTCATTTCTTCTGCAATTCCCTGCAGGTACGGATCCAATGCAGTGCTGATATCACTTGCTTTGAAATCACCTGCCTGTACCGATACACTACTCATATCAATCTTTAATGGAATCGTCAGTGCTTTTATTGGTGACAGATATCCCTCTTTGATTGCTTTCGGAAGTGTATATTCATAAGCAAGAGATTCAAAATATGTACCAAGATTTTTCATATCGCCTCTGTCTGGTGTTGCCGTAACACCAAGTACATGCGCTCCTGAAAAATGCTGTAACACTCTCTGATAGCTGTCAGAAATACAATGATGTGCTTCATCTATGATGATCGTGTCAAAATAGTCAGATGAAAAACTGTTCAGACGTTTTTCTCTCATGAGGGTCTGTACAGAACCGACAACTACACGGAACCATGTGCCCTGGCATGAAGACTCTGCTTTTTCTACTGCACAGCCAAGTCCCGTTGTCTTTTTCAGCTTGTCAGCTGCCTGATCCAATAGTTCTCCACGGTGAGCAAGTATCAGTACTCTGCTGCCCTGACGAACACAGTCTTCTGTCACTTTTGCAAAAACTACTGTCTTACCGCATCCTGTTGGAAGGACCAGCAGAGTTTTTAACACTCCGCTGTCCCACTGCTCAAAGATTGCATCCTTTGCTTCCTGCTGATATGGTCTCAGCTCCATCTTTTAAAATCCCCCTGGTGTAAATGCCGGCTTCGATGCCTCTTTCGGATAAAGCTTCTCAATGTAATTGTATTTCTTTGTCGGATCTTTTGTCCCTGCTCTCAGCCCGATCTTTGCTCGTGCAGTCTTACCCGGCAGTGCACTCCAGTCCATACGGAGCTCTTCACCTTCTTTTTTCAGACCGACACCACGGAACAGTTCTGACAGTTTCCATTCCAGACTACTGTGCAGCACATAGTTTTCACGAATAGTTATTTCTCTGTTTGGAGCATGTACATTAAAATAAACCACCGCCATATTGCATGCCGGAAGTTTTCCACTTCCTGATGATCTGCTTCTGTCAAATTTTTCAATCGTTACATTGTAATCACCTTCCGGAAGCGGCTCAAATTCCTGCGCATCTTCCTTAATGGTGTCTTCCCAACCAAACTCTCTTCCTTCTGTTGCCATATCTCATATCCTCCTTAATTATTAAATGGTACTTCCTGTTTTTCTTTCATTTCCCTGATCATACCGTAAACCTGCTGCCATGCTCCGATCAGACATCCATCAATAAAGTCCTTATCATAATCTTTGATCTTCACATCTGCCGGATAATAACCCCTTGCAGCCACTACATTCTGGATGTCCCATTCATCTACATGATTTTCTTCCATCAGATCACGCAGCGCCTTAGGGATTCCTGGATCCTGTGCCGGGAATGCTTTCTGTTCTTCCTGTTTAACCGGTTCATTCAACGGAAGATTCATCTTCTCACCTGCAGTGTATGCCTGCTGAGTTGGTTCCGGGACAGGCTGTGTTGTTTTTGGCTTCTCCACCTGATAGGTAGGTTGTGGTGAACGCACTTCTGCTTTTTCCTCTGGCTTTCCATTAATGATGTGTGCAATGGATGAGAAGCTGAATGGCACCTGTTCCGGAAGCCCATAACGGTTCTTTGCATCCCAGCAGGCATGATGAGACGTATACAGTACACGTTCCCCACCCTGTGCTTTTCGCTTCTGACCTTTATCATCTACTGCAATGGAAAACGTCTTATAGTTTGCAAACAACAGCATATCCGCCCATTCCTTAATGAGTGGCGATGTCTGGGAAGATGTTTTCTTTCCAAGTTTCAGTTCCCAGCGGTCATAGGCTCCCAGCTCATCCGGCTGCTCAAATTTCCTGATCTGGGCATGCGCGGTCAGCACCACATTTACACCAACTTCAACCACTTCCGAAAGCTGGTTCAGGAAGCGTCCCATTTCTTCTTTGGTATAAACATAACCATTTCCATATCCAAAATCTTCAATTCCGGATTTCTGATGCTTATCGCAAATGCTCTGGATACACATGGATTCAGCCCAATCCACCGTATCAATAACTAATGTCTTGCAGACATCCGGATGATCCTTCACATACTGGATTTCTTCCAGAAGCATCTGCCAGCTTGTAGGTTTGGGTAATCTTGCCACATCCATAGAATTTGTGCTGCCTTCTGTATCGATAAACACCGGATCAGGAAACTGGCTGGCAAATGTTGACTTTCCAATGCCTTCTGGACCGTAAATCACCACTTTCTTTGCACACGGAATAATTCCTTTTGTAATCTTCATTTAAAATGTACCTGCCTTCCATTCTTTCTTTTCAGGTTCTTCCGGTGTCTTCTGTCCAACCACATATCCGTCTTCGATAATGATCGAACACTCATCACCGGTACTTACTCTTGTTGCGATTGCCTGAAGACCTTCTGCTTCCAGCCATTCACCAAACTCCTGTAAAGACTTCATATCCATCTGTTCCAGCTTGTCCAGAAGCACAAAGCCGCAGTTTGGATTCAGCTTTCTCACAATCGCAGTTGACACCTTTAACCGGTCAGACCCAGACATGTTGTCCCATTTCTGTCCTTTATAGATCAGCTCACCTTCCTTAACGGATAATTCCGGGAGCGGAAGCTCTGCTGCATTCAACAGCTCTGCTTTTTTGTCTCTGACATCTTCAAGATCTTTTGTCAGCGAATTGTACTGATCACGATATGTTTTTGCATCATCTTCCGCTTTTTCTTTGTCCAGATTTGCCCTGACTTTTCGGTTGATCTCCTCAATATTGGAAATATTCTGTTCAAGCTCTTCCGTAGATTCGTCGTGCAGATCCAGTGCGGATTTTCTGGCAATCTCCAGATCATTTTCAACCTGTTTCTGTTCGGCCAGCAGATTAGCCATCTGCTCATTGATTCGCTGGTATCTCTGCTCTAACTGATGTAGCTGTTCACGTTTTCCCTGATTCTCTCCGTTTCTTGCAAGAATCTCCTGCTGCTGGCGAATCAGTTCTGATGCAGATATCAAATCTTTTGGAGTATCTGTATAATATGGCTGTTCCTTTGCGAATTTCTCTTTCTGATCAGCCGTGCGACCAATGTATAAACGTTCCTGATAAAGCTCTTTTTCCTGCTGTTCAAGCTGGGTGAGCTGAGGTCCGACACCAATAATCTGTAAAAGAATCTTTGCTTTCTCTGCTCCGGAGGCTTCCATAAACTTAGGAAGATCTAAGGCAAGCTGTTCTACAAATTCATTCAAAAGCTGCTGTCCAGCTTTCTGACCATTGGGATCTGTAACTTTCAGTGCGCTGTTCTTTCCTTTACGCTCCACCACAAGACCATTATTCATTACAATATGTAACGTCGGTGGGATTACAGACCCCTCTCTTGTTGCCTGTGATGGTTTGTAGCGTTCCCCGCCAAGCGCCCATGCAATGGAATCCAGAACAGAAGTCTTCCCCTGGTTGTTGTTCCCGCCGATTACCGTAAGTCCACTTGCTTTAGGTTCTACTTTTACAGCTTTGATACGTTTGACATTTTCAATCTCCAGTTTATTGATTTTCATGCTCATCTCTTTCCCTCTCTTCCTTTAATGCCACATTATGAACCATTGTATGTAAGAAACCTTCTGTATCAAATGGAGCTGACTTTGCAATACTTCCATCTAACACTCTGTATATTGCTTTCAGTGCAACATGGAATTCATAAATCAGATCATATGTACTTCCAATAACTTCCGATATTGCTACATCATTTCCAGTTTTCTCTACTTTGATCATTGACTTTTCCTTTCTACCCTCATACAATGAAAGGGTGATAAACTATTATTATCTTTTGGGTCCTCCTGAGTTGCAGCTCTGAGGATCCTTTTTTCATTCCACAGGCTCAATTGTATAGCTGCCGCCGTATTCATCTTTCTTTTTCTCAGCAATTTCCACAGCATACTTCCTTTCGTATAGCTGGTATCCAACTGTTCCATCCGCATACCGGATTCTCCATTTTGGAGTCGGTGTAAAATACCCTCTTGCTACATTTCTGTTTGCGCCTTCCTCTGCCACACTCAAAAGACCTGCGGTATATGCCGTCTTATGTCTCGCTTCTGTTGTCTGATCATCCAGCACACAGATTGCGGCCTTTATGTAATCCATCAGTGCTTGATTTTTGATTTCCAGCTGCTTTTTGCTTAACCCTGCCATGCTCTCCACCTCCTCGCTATGTATATTACTCCACTCAATGCGATTGCTCCGGTGATCTGATCTGCTCTGCTGTCCCATATCCAGAACGGCAGAAAACTCGCAAGACTTCCAATCAGCGTGGAATCGATTATATCTCTCATAATGCCTCCTTTCCCTTCCAAACATGACCGGTTACTTCCCACACTTTTCTGGGCGATATAATGTAAGTGATTCTTCCTTCTGATAATGACTTAGCTGGCTTATTATTGTGAATTGCCATTCCAATCGGAAGCCACCCATACACGATACCTGCCCTGATTGATGTTGCAGGTAATCCAATCAACTTACTCGCATCCGCCACCGATATGTTTTCCGAAGAAAACTCTGGCATCTGCGCACCAGTTATCATCCTTGCTACTTCTGAAGCAAATTCGTGAATTTCAGCAGTTTTATTCACAAGTCTTTCTGCATTCTCCATGTACCTCACCTCCTCACCTAAATAGTTAAAAGAAACTGTCGAAGAGCTGAATAAACAGCGTTCACATACTCAAGACACATACTCATCTGTCGAAGCAGGTAATGATAATTCTGAATCGACCGAAGACATTGACGTCCCAAAATAATGGTAAATACAATCGTTGATATCTGCGTAAGCATTAAGCCAATTTTTAGACTTTTTATCTGCTTACGCAGATTTTCAATCTCTTCTTTTTGATCATCCATCTCAACTCGCCTCCTTCCGGTATTTGTTTCTATGTTGTCGTTTTACCTTGATTCTCTTTTTTCTCCTTCTTTTGGAAAATTTCTTCTTTTTTCCCGTGAAATGGTTAAAGTTATTTGGCATACTCATTGACATTCCTCGTATTCGCTTTTATTCTGTAATTGAATATATTTTTTAGTCAAAAAGGAGACATTTATGTTTGAACCCACTTATCCAGATTTCGAATCTTTACATATTTTGTTTAGCGAAAAATGTATTCTGTGTTCTTTAAGATTCAAAAAGCGTAGACAAGGTAATGTGTTCTCCCCTCAACTTAATAAATTAAGAGAATATGGTCTCATTTCTCAAAACTACCTCTCTAAACATGGTCCTGAAGGAGAATATCTTTCAGATGGTACGTACTCTCTTTCTGACAGAGGGCGACGTTACAATGTTTATCTGAGAAAGCAGCGTTTTTACCGCTACTTGACTCCGGTTATTGTCGCATTTCTAACCACAGTAGCAACAAATTTGTTAAAAGAGCTGTGGCTACCGGCATTATTAAATTGGATACAGGGTCAGCCTTGATGGCCGGCCATACAATATTTTTAAGTATCCATCCCAAAACAATTGAGCCAAATATCAGTATTCCAATTACCATGTATTTCATCCCTACGCTCCTTTCTCTTTTGGTTCATTGTCGGTTGCAAATAAGTAGTCCAATGTCAATTTACTTCCAGTGATAATTTCATCTGCTCATACTCTGGAACCTTTACAAAATCATCCGGTAATAAAATACCAAACTGCTCACATTCTCTTTTGAATGCTTCTGCAATCTTATACGGTGCTGAACCCTGCTTTGTCATGATTCGATCTGTGACTCTGCCGAGTTCTGCAACACTGGATGCAATAATTGGATTCAATGGGCACGGAAGTTTACCATCTTCCATTTCATGGAACCGGTTTATGTACCTTGCAGTAAATTCTGTTCCTTTCTGTCCGGTCAGCTTATGAGCTATGAACTCACAGCCTTTCTTTGTAACCTGAAAGCATGGACGATTTTGATTATTTGCATCTTTATATGTGGCTTCTGTAAAGAAATCGCCCAATCCAATTTTGGCTTCGGCTAACTGCGACACATAATTCCTGATGTCTCTCAGTAATTTGCTATGTTCTTTTCCTACCATTTCTGCTACTTCCATTGAAGTAATGGTGTTTCTTGTTAAATTACTCATTTTGATCTCCTCTTTCATTTGTTTAGTTTTCTAAACTTTTTGTGTAAAAAAATATGCTCTCATATCCGAAAGATCAATATTTAAAATTTCACATGATCTAAAAATTTCATCTTGAGAGAATTCTAACTGATTATTTAATCTCTGGCTCAAAGACACTCTTCCTATCCCCAATTTCTCGGCAAATGCATCCTGTGTACCACAAACCTCTTTAATTTTTCCTCTAAGTTTATCGTATTTCCAACTCATTTTTTCACCTCCGCCCTGTTTAGTTTAGTTTTCTAAACCTCTTACATAATATTCCATTCTTTCTGTTTTGTCAATACTGTTTTTTAGTTTTCTAAACTTTTTTTCATTTTCTCTGTATTAATGTTGCGTTTTCTAAACATTTGTGATAATATTCTCTCATAAGGAGGAACTGAACAATGGGTACTACTTCAAAGCGGATTCAGAAAGCTATGGAATTAAGAGGTCTCAAGCAAACCGATCTTGTTGAAAAAACAGGAATAAGTAAGGGGGCTTTAAGTTCTTATATTTCTGGAAGATATATTCCTAAACAAAATAATACATTTTTAATTGCTAAAGCTTTAAATGTAAATGAAGCCTGGCTCATGGGTGCTGATGTTCCAATGGAAAGAGATAATTATGAGGATCAAAACGTTCTTACTTATTATGCCCTTGAATCCGATGCCGAAGAACTTCTCAAACAGGCTGGATATCAAATTATTAATTCAGAGAGCACTGATATTGTTACTATTACCAATTCCAACCAAGAAATCATTTGTGCATTACATGAATACGAATTAGTTGGAATATATGAAAATTTAATAAAAAAAGGCACTGTATCAGCTCAGGCCCTTATAACCCAAGCGGCTTCTGGCTGGGAAAAAGTAGATTCTTATATTTATGGCAAGGAAGCATCTGACGAAGTATATCAAAAACTTGCAAAGAATATTCTTCGTTTCCAAGGCAAGCAAAAAGATCTCAATGAAATATATCTTCAACTTTCACCTGATAATCAGGATAGAGTACTCACATACTCCCAGAATCTTCTCTCCACCCAGCAGATGGAAGAAGACGTTCTCGCTGCTCATGCCCGTACAGATGTTGAACAAACATCGGATGGTGTTCAGCATGATCTTGATATTATGAATGATGATTCTATGTGGGATTAGAATGGAGAGTTTTTTATATGATGTATCCATTTATGACACTCAACGATGATACCGAAATCACACATTCTGAAATGAAACCAGATGGACGTGTGAAAGTTTATATTGAAACCCCTGATGATTTTGGAGGTTTTCGTAATGTAACCTGCTGGCTTCCTGATTACAAGTGGGAAAATATCAAAGGTTATTCCTATATAGAAATGAACTACTTTGATGAATTTATCCATTCGGTAGCTCATCTTATTATAGAACTTTCGCAAGAAGGGGGATTTGACAATACCTCAAATATTTCATTTAAAGGAGATGATTCTATGCCAGAATTAAGTCGATTCGAAGGAATGGTTATCAAAATGTTATTCAACGACACTGTCCAGCACAATAAACCGCATGTCCATGTTACTTATGGCGAATATCGTGCTTCTGTTGGAATTGATGGTGAGCTACTCGCCGGATCACTTCCTCAGAAACAGTTTAAAATGTTGATCGGCTGGTTGGCTCTGCACGAGGATGAAGCCTATGCAGCATGGAACAAAGCAGTTCGCGGCGAACACTTTGACAAGATTAAGCCATTACAGTAAGGAGGGAATTTTATGTTCACATTGAATGGAATTGTATATGCCAGTGAAAAACCAGAAAACATCCAGATACTTTCTGCAAAACCTTTGGACGACATGATGATGCTTCTTACTTTCTCAACTGGAGAACAGCGCCTGTTTGATGCAACCATTTTGAATGGTCCTGCATTCGCTCCACTGTCTGATGAGAAAATTTTTAAGGACTGTAAAATAGTAGATGGTGTTGTTACATGGATGGATGAGGATATTGACTGTGCCCCAGAATACATGTATGAACACAGCTATGCCTATCCATCCTTTAAATCTGCAATTTGATTTTTAAAGGAGCGATGCTCATTGACATATGAACAATTATTAACTACCGCTGATCAGAACGGTTTATTGGTAAAAGAAAAAACTCTTGTACAACATGATGGTCTGCTCAGGGGCAAACGGATAGCAATCCGAAAGGATATAGAAACACAAGCCCAAAAATCCTGTGTACTTGCAGAAGAAATCGGTCACCACTGTACCAGCTCCGGTGACATTCTGGACCAGACCGACATTATGAACCGCAAACAGGAATATCGCGCACGGTTCTATGGATATAACCTCAAGATTGGATTAACCGGTCTGATCAGAGCGTATGAAGCAGGTTGCAGAAACTTTTTCGAAATGGCTGAGTTTCTGGATGCTACAGAAGAATATCTGAAAGAAGCTATACAGTGTTATAAATCCAAATATGGAATATGCGCTGTTGTTGACAATTATATTATCTATTTTGAACCATTCGCAGTGATGAAGATGATTACTGCTGAATGATAGGAAAATTTTATATGGGTTTATTTAATCTTAACTATCATCATATTTCTCTTTTAGATTTATCTAAATATAAAGAGTATGATATCTTTCTTATATCAACTAATTGGATATTGAAAAAAAAGATAGATTTAGCTTATAGATTATGTTGTCGCTTTAATGCTGAAATAAAAGATAATCCTGGTCTTGGATGTGATTGGAAAACTTGGTGGCAAAAAGGACTTACTCCTTCACTAAAAGAAATTTATATAAACATATTAAAAGATACACCTAATCATTTTGTTGCAGCTTGTGCCATCTATTTAGATTTTTCTGGTATTTCCAGCAATCAGCTTAGAATTTTTATAAATCAATTATATAAAAGTTCTGATTCGCTCAATATTACTTCTATTGAACAAATACGTTATATACATTCTATTATTTCATGCGAGCGCAATCTTCAATCCTACAAAGATGCTAATATAGCTTCATATATTTTTACTGCATCTCTTGATTTAACAACTTGTTCTACTTGTGGATTATTAGATGGGAAATCATTTCCTATATCTGAAAGAAAAATTGGAATCAATTGTCCCCCTATGCATGTTGGATGTCGTTGTACAACAACTTCAGATATATCTGCTACTAGAACAGCGTGGAATTCGGCTCTTCATAAATGGGAGCGTATTCCATATATTAGTTATAATGAATGGTATAAGAAAAAAACATAAAAAACCGATTCAATGCTACCAACACTGAACCGGTTCAGATCTCCGAAGAGATGCTCATTTTGCAAAGATATTGTATCATCTTCGGAGCAGTCGCACAACCAGAACGTTTGTGTGGCTGTTATTTTTGTACCTATTTTTCAATTATCGATGGAAAGAAGGATTGAAAATGCCGAAGAAAAGAAAGAAACACCCCAAACTGCCGAATGGATTCGGAAGTATCCGTTATCTTGGCAAGAACAGACACAACTGTTATGCAGTACATCCACCAGCAAAGATAGATCAGCTTGGAAATGTGGTTCGCTCACCTGCAATCTGTTATGTTGATGACTGGATCAAGGGTTTTACCATCCTGACTGCATACAAAGCAGGTACCTATCAGCCTGGAATGGAAAGGGACTTGTCAGTCTCTCCAACATCTGACACCGACACACTTGTAAGCCGTATTATTGCAGATTACAGTACAATCAAAGGAGTAGAGAGTAAACATCCAGAGATTAAAAAGCCAACCTTCAGAGAGGTATACGAACAGTTCCTTAAGTGGAAATTTGCTGAAGGAACGAATTATTCAGAATCCACAAGAAACAATTACACTGCTGCATATACATATTGCGCAGAGTTGTATGACAAAATATTTGAAGATTTGAAAGCAACAGAGTTGCAAAATTTTCTCGATAAACAAAAGGGGTTAAAAAAAGGCAGTCTTGTAAAAATCTTATCTCTGTTCAATCAAATGTACAAATATGCAATGTTTGCCGAGATTGTTACTGAAAGAAAATCTCAATATGTGAGAATCAACGCTGTCAACGATGAAGAACATGGAACTCCATTCACTGAACATGAACTCAGAATCCTGTGGAAAAATGCCAATAATCCAGACATACAATTAATCTTGATCATGAGCTATTCTGGTTGGCGAATTGGTGAATTATCAGGATTGGAAGTTAATCTGAAAGAAAAATATTTTAAAGGCGGTATCAAAACCCAAGCCGGTAAAGGAAGAATTGTCCCGATTCATCCCATGATATACGATTTTGTAAAGACAAGAATCACTGCTGATGGAACCCTGCTAAATATGAACAAAGTCACCTACAGAATGTTTCGCTTCTATCCAATACTGGAAAAGTTAGAAATATCCGGAAGTCCAAAACATACTCCTCATGATTGCAGACATACCTTTTCTGCTCTATGTGAAAAGTATTCCGTCAGAGAAAATGACCGAAAACGAATGCTCGGACATTCATTCGGAAGTGATATTACCAATGCCGTATATGGACACCGAACTCTGGAAGAACTCAGATCTGAGATTGAAAAGATCAAAGTACCATTTGTGACCAACTGTGACTAACCGTCCCATTTTAAACCGTTTTTGTTCCATTAAAAACAATGTAACACAATCCCGCAACCCCGCATAAAATCAACATTTTCCAGTATTTATGCAGGTTTGCGGACATTGTAAAAAGATTCACATTAGAAAAGGCAAAGTAGAGATTTTTCTCCGCTTTGCCTTCTTTTTTCTTATGTATGCTTTTATTCCCATGTGTGGTTGTGAAGCTGTCCCTTAAGTTGCATGTGGTCAAACTGATGCTGTCTCAGTGCCTCATATAACACAATTGCCACAGAATTACTGAGATTCAGTGAACGAATGTCATTGATCATCGGAATCCGAATGCAGTTTTCTTTATGTTCCATCAGAATTTCTTCCGGGATTCCCGCACTTTCTTTTCCGAACATGATATAGCAGTCATCTTCATACTGTGCATCTGTATAAGTTTTTAATGCTTTTGTCGTTGCATAATAAATCTTTGCATTGGGATTTTTTTCTACAAAATCTTCATAATCCAGATAAGTTGTCACATCCAGATCTTTCCAGTAATCCATTCCGGCTCTTTTGAGTGCTTTTTCACTGAGGCTGAATCCCAGCGGCTCGATCAGATGCAGTTTTGTGCCGGTTGCCACACAGGTTCTTCCGATATTTCCTGTATTTGCCGGAATTTCCGGTTCCAGCAATACAATATTAAGCTTTGCCATGTTTCTTTTCCTTTCCTGAGTGATGAAAACGCGGACGTTCCAGATATCTGGTGATTTCTCCACTGTGAAGCAGCCGGTCATTTCCTTTATCTGTATGGCCAATCACTGCCGCATGGATTCCCCGTGCTTCAAGCTCACTCACCAGGGCATCCCCCTGTCCGGTGCCTAAAAGTACCGTTCCTTCTGACTCCAGTTTATACGGATCCACATCCAGTCGTTCGCAGACTTCAATCGTCTCCTGACGTATCGGAATTCTCCGAAGATCTACATCCAGACCGACTCCCGATGCCTCTGCCATCTTCCAGAGACCGCTTAAGATTCCGCCTTCTTCTGTAAAATACAATGCAGAAATCCTCTTGTCCATCCAGAAGTCATCTTCTCTGGAAACTTTACATTTCTGCAAAGTATCTTCGCTCATATAAAGAAAACTCTCCGAAAAATATTTACGCAATTTTTCTTTTTCCCGGCTGATCAGTACCAGAGTACCGGATATTCCGATTTCTCCCGCTACTACCAGATCTTCTCCCGGGTTCAGTCTCCCCGTGATTTCTGCCTGCAGTGCCTCCAGTGCCTGCTGTCCTAATTTCATAATCTTCCTCCGGTATTTCTTATTTCGTCATTCTGCTCTGTGATCACAGCAGAATAGAAAGAATACTCGGAACTACCATTGCAAGGACAAGGATCACTGCGATCACTGCTGTGATGATTTTTCTTTTTTTTGGATCAAACATTCCCATTTTATCTGTCACCTCGTGTCATTTATCACATTATTAACTAATTTTGCCTTGATAACTACGCTGTTAATTGAATCGTTTCTGTATACGCATTATTGGACAGCGGATCGCGTCTTTCATAATCAAACAGAACTGCTCTGCCGTCCTCAAATACTTCTATATGCGCCGTTTTGGGGATATGATTTGTTTTTCTGTAATCCCATATGGCTGTCTCATATACTTTCTGATCCGGTGCAAACGACGGACGTTTTTTCAGTTTCTCTCTGAGATACAGATCGTACAGCATCTTCTGTGACGCTTTCTCAACTGAAACATCTGTTTCTTCCTGCAAATACTCGAGCAGAATCTCATAACGTCTCATTCTGGAGTGAGAAATTTCACTGTAACCTTTATTTTCATAAAAAGCCCCCAGACTCTCATAAAAAGTAAATGCATCTTTTGCCAACGGAACCAGATATTCCAGTGTATGCTGAAACTGACCACTATTATAATACACTTCCACCATACTTTCCACTGCTTTTAATTTCAATACATCTCCGTACGGCAGCCAATTTGTAGAAAGCACTTCATATGGTTCTTTTTCTTTGTGAACGATTCCATATTTTTCCGCTTCTCCTTGCATCAGGGAACCTTTCAGAACTTTCAGGAAGCCCAGCTGCAGCTGATCCGGTTTCATCTGGTACACGTCATTGAAAGAACGGTGAAACGTATCATAATCCTCATACGGAAGACCCGCGATCAGGTCAAGATGCTGATGAATATTTCGAAAGCTGTGCACACGGTCAACACATCTTTTCAGCTTGTCAAGGTCCATATGACGATGAATCGCACGAATCGTCTCCGGATTTGTTGACTGCACACCAATTTCAAGCTGGATCAGTCCCGGACGCATTTTTGCCATCAGATCCATTTCCTCATCACGAAGAAGATCTGCCGAAACTTCAAAGTGAAAATTCGTCACACCATTGTCATGTTCTAAAATATATTTCCAGATAGCCATGGCATGTTCGTGTTTGCAGTTAAATGTACGGTCTACAAATTTCACCTGTGGAACTTTGTAATCCAGAAAAAACTGCAGTTCTTTTTTTACCAGTTCCAGATCACGGAATCTGAGTTTTTTATCTATAGAAGACAGGCAGTAACTACAAGAAAACGGGCAGCCTCTGCTGCTCTCATAATAAATGATACGATTCTCAAACTCCTCAAGATGCTCATAGACAAACGGGATCTCACTTAAATTCATCAGCTCCCGCCATCCATTATGCCGTATTTCTTCACCATCACGATAGGCAATTCCTCTGATTTCTCCAAGACTTCCCTTCCCGTCTATGTAATATTCAAGAAGATCGTGGAATGTCTTTTCTCCTTCGCCCACCAATACTCCTGTCATTTCCGGCATTTCTGTCAGAAATTTTTCCGCATCATAAGAAACCTCAGGTCCACCGGCCCAGAAAGCAGTTTCCGGAAGAATTTTGGCCAGATCACGAATCAGTTCCCGTACAAACGAAATATTCCAGATATAACAGGAGAAGCAGACAACGTCTGCTCCACTGCCATAAATATCTTTAAGTATCTCATCCTTTGGCTGATTGATCGTGTATTCCCGAAGAAGTACTTCCTTATCATAATCCGAGGAATATGCTTTCAGATCATAAACAGCCAGATTTGAATGAATATATTTTGCATTGCATGCTGCAAGTAAGATTTTCATGAATGTCCCAAATCCTTCCCGCTATTATTCATCCAGAAGTTTTTTGATATCTTCTTTTGCAGTCAGACCTACCAGACGATGTGCTTCTTTGCCGTCTTTAAAAATCAGAAGTGTCGGAATACTGACAACCCTGAACTGCTGCGCAAGTCCCATTTCCTGATCTACATCGATTTTACCGACGTTATAACCTTCCTCTGCAAGTTCTTCTACGATTGGACCCTGACGCATACATGGTCCGCACCATGTTGCCCAGAAATCAATCAAAATTGGTTTTTCTGATTTTAAAACTTCTTCTTCAAAATTCTGTGAAGTAATTATTTTCGCCATAATTGTTCTCCCTTTCTATATACTGTGATTTAGTATCTGCGTTTTCAGTAATATTATCGATTCTGCAGATTATTTTTTATGCCGGACATATTTACCGGCACTGATTCCTGCCATGCTGCCTTCATAAACCGCTTTCGATACCTGAAGTAATCCTCCGGTACAGTCTCCTGCCGCAAAAAGTCCCGGAATTGTTGTCTCCATCTCTGAATTGACTTTAATATTTCCTTTATCGGTCAGCTCAGCACCCATCTGACGTGCAATTTCCGTACTGCCGGCTGTTCCGAGCGCAACAAAAATACCGTCCGCCGGATAAAAGGACGCTTCTGCTGCTCCGTCTTCCTGTGCATGGATATCATTTTCCATTCGAAGGCCTGAAACAAGATCTTCCCCCTCGATTGCCTGAATCTTCATGGTATTGACTGCGATCGGATGTTCTCTGGAAAACTCCGGTTCCTTTCCATCTGTATAAATGGTTACAGAAGGGGTCACATTTCGAAGTTCTTCTGCTTCATGAAGGGCAAAATCACTGTTTCCGAGAACTGCCACTTCACGGTTTCTGTAAAAGAACGCATCACAGACTGCGCAATAGCTGACACCTTTTCCCTCAAACTCACGTATTCCGGGAATCGATGGTGCAGCCCGTCTGCTTCCTGTTGCAAGGATCACACTGACTGTATCAAAATCTCCTGCCGTTGTCTGTACTGTAAATGTGTCAAAACCTTTGATTCCAAGCACCTGTGCTTCAATGATCCGCACGCCCAGAGCCTTTGCCTGTACAAGTCCACGCTCATAAAGCTCTTCACCGGATATCGGTTCTTCCAGTCCATAATAGTTTTCGATTTTTTCTGCTTTTGCCAGTGCTCCGATTCCATTGTTGATCACTATTGGATTCAGATTACTTCTGGCAGTATATAACGCTGCGGAAATCCCCGCCGGGCCCGCACCGATGATGATTACATCTTCCATCTTATCACCTGCGTTTCTGATTTATATTTCATTGCTTTATAATATACACTATTTTGTAAAAAATTTCAGCATTTATTCCTGTTTCTGCTCTTTTATTATACGAGAGATTTCTGATTATCTCAATAGAATTTGTCTTATTTAACTTTTTAAAGACATGTTTTTTTCATTTTTCTTAATTTTTTCACTGGTTTTTCTGTAATTTCTGTTACATTTGTGATATATTTTTATTGTATTATGCCTGATTCTGAATAAGGAGTATTACTACATTATGAGAAGTTTTGAATATTACACACCGACTAAGGTGATTTTTGGAAAAGATACACATTTAAAAATAGGAGAAATCCTGAAAGATTATAACTGTCACAAAATACTGATCCATTACGGTGGCAAAAGTGCTGTAAAATCCGGTCTGATCGATGATATCAAAAAATGTCTCACAGATGCCGGATTTGATTTTGTTACTCTGGGCGGAGTTGTTCCAAATCCACGTCTTTCCAAAGTACGGGAAGGTATTTCGCTTTGCCGGAAGGAAAACATAGATTTTATCCTCGCTGTCGGTGGCGGAAGTGTTATTGATTCCGCAAAAGCAATCGGCTATGGTGTCGCAAACCCATGGACAGATGTCTGGAACTTTTTCTTAAAGACCGAAGTTCCGACTGCCTGCATTCCAATCGGTGCGATTCCTACAATTGCTGCCTCCGGAAGTGAAATGAGCGGTTCCTGTGTCATCACAAATGAAGACGGATGGCTGAAACGCGGAAGCACCCGCAGCGACCTCTGTCGTCCGAAATTTACACTGATGAACCCACGTCTTACTTATACATTACCGGAATATCAGACAGAAAGCGGCTGTGTGGACATTCTCATGCATACAATGGAACGCTATTTTGTCAATATCGAAACCATGGAGATCACTGACAGCATCAGCGAATCTCTGATGCAGACTGTCATCTATAATGCACGTATCCTGCTGAATGAGCCTGGTAACTATAATGCAAGAGCCGAAATCATGTGGGCAGGAAGTCTTTCTCACAATGGACTGACCGGATGTGGTACCGGCGGCGGTGACTGGGCCTGTCATCAGCTGGAACACGAACTCGGCGGTATGTTTGATGTAACACACGGTGCCGGACTTTCCGCAATCTGGGGAAGCTGGGCACGTTATGTATATGATGCCAACCCGGAACGTTTTGCACAGTTTGCAACCAACATTTTTGATATTCCCTGCTTTGCAGATTACGAAAGCACCGCACTTGCCGGAATTGAAGCCATGGAAGATTTCTTCCGTTCCATTCACATGCCGACAAATCTTCGTGAACTTGGTCTGGATCTCACAGATGAGCAGATTCATGAGCTGGCTTTCAAATGCAGCTTCGAAGATACCCGTACAATCGGTGTATTCAAACAGCTCAACATGAAAGATATGGAAAAAATCTATATGATGGCACGATAAAAGAACATTTCAGGAAACAAATTTTAAGGCAGGAGCTCATCTTCGAGTTCCTGCCTTTCTCTGTGATAAACACTTTTCTGTAAAATGCTTCTCCTTATTTCAAAAGATAAACTTCCGTATCATAAGTACCTTTTGCTTCTCCTTCTGCGTGAGTAGCAACATAAATATCAATGCGTTTGTTCTTAATTGCGCCACCACAGTCTTCTGCCACATATACCTGCCCGTTGATCACAACTTTACTTCCGTAAGGAATAACAGAGGGATCCACTGCAATCGTATGGTTCGTCGTTGCTGTCACACCGGTTGATGTAATACCGTTTGCATACGGCCCGCAGCAGATGCTGCATGGGCAATAATGTGTAATTTTAAAAACTCCCAGATCCACAAGATTTGCATCAGAAGACGCTGCTATCGGCGTGCCAACCTGAACTCCATTCTCTTCTGTGACTTTCTGCTCATCTTCTTCCAGTGCATCGGCAAATACACCCTTGCCTTTACTTTCATGAAGTGTTCCTGCATCTTTATCCTTATCAATCGTATCTTCTTCTGTCTCAGCGGTCTCCGGAAGATTCAGACAGCTTGTAGGAATATATCCCACCGCATCTGTCCCGTCTGCATTCTGATATTCAATCCTGCTCCAGACCTTATTTACCGTTCCCGTCTGTTTTACCTGATCAAGCTCAAGAACTTCTCCGATTTCCTCTCCATCTTTCCTTCCGGGATAGTCCAGCACTGTGGCATCACTCTTGACCTCCACTTCTTCATTTGCCGGTTCAATCTGGTCGGTATCGCTCAACATCTGATTCTGAATGTAGCCAATTATCTGATTTCCGTCCACCTCACAGGAAACTTTACTCCATCCATTGTCGCAGACCGCACTGCGGCTGAGTTCGTCTCCCAGTGAGACATCAGCCAGCTTCTCTGTATCTTCACCCGGTTTTGAATAAATCCCGGCATCCTTTGCTGTCACATATAAAGTATCCTGAACGGCAGCAACCGTCACCGCATTGCCGTCGCCATCTTCTGTCTGAAATGTCTGTATTGTTTTGTTATCTTCTTTATCTGCTTTCGTCACTGCCTGATAATCCTGTACCGCACCATAAACTAATGCTGTCTGACAGATCAGGACAGTCCCAACTAAAATCGCACATGCTTTTTTCTTCACATGCTTCACCTCGTTTCCATAGACTTGCTTTCCCTGCCTCTTATACCCGGGCTTATTTTAGCACAAGAAATCCGTCATTTCAAATTTACACAGTTTTTTCACGAAATTTTAAGAAAATCCTTAGAATTCTTTTCTTTTCAAATGACCAACAGTAAGCTACAATAGAGATATGAAAACACAAAAGCAAAACACAAACCTTACGAAAAAACAACGGCTTAAGAACCGAACAAAACAGGTACGGATCCAGAAACTGATTCTGGCATCTGTATGTATCCTTCTTCTTGGCATTGCAGTTCTCCGTCCTGTTTATAACCATAAACAAAAAAACTATACGATCAACTCCACCTGTGAGGGCTACCGCAGCAAAGTTGAAACAGAAGCTGCGAATTATGATATGTCAGATTATGTTGATCTGATTCTTGCACTCATGATGCAGGAAAGTTCCGGACAGGGTACAGATGTTATGCAGTCTTCGGAAGGCGCCTACAACACCAAATACCCACAGACACCTAATGGAATCACCGATATAGACTACTCCATTTCCTGCGGCATTCAGGAGCTGAAATATGCCCTTAATAAAGCCGGGGTCACAGGTCCTGATGATCTGGATCATATCCGACTTGCACTTCAGGGGTACAATTTCGGTGCAGATGTATACTTCAATTATCTCGAAAAAAACAGAATCACCTCCTGGTCTGTCGAAAGTTCCGAAGCTTTCGCCAAAATCGCCAGCGGCGAGACTGCACGTTCCGAAGAAGATCCACTGTATACCACCGCCGGTCCGTGGGACTACGGAGACCAGCATTATCCCGAACACGTATTACGCTATTATCATATTTAGTCCTTTTTTATGCCGGAATTATATTTTTATAAATTTTTCGAATTTTTTCGAAAAAACATTTGACAAGTACAATTATATCTGGTATTATATGTATTGTCGATGAGGAACACACCTCAGCAAGACACATGCGATAGTGGCGTAGTTGGTAACGCGCGACCTTGCCAAGGTCGAGACCGCGGGTTCGAGCCCCGTCTATCGCTCTTTTTATTTAAGAGTCAGGATAATTTCCTGATTCTTTTTTATTTCTAATAATGCACCTTTTATTACGCAATGCCCTGTTAATCCTATTTCTTATATTATCAGCAACCTTCTATATATTTAACCTTATATTTCCTTCACCAATACCTCCCACTGCTTCGCTTTGCTCCCGTCCCCTATATACAGACCACCCGGTCATTTATGTATCTCGTTGAAAACCTCTGCAGAAAGAGCAGATACATAAATGACCGGGTGGTCGTAATATAAATATTTTTTTCTTTAATGATGGAACAGTCGGATTCCCGTAAACGCCATCGCCATTCCATATTTATTACAGGTCGCGATTACATCGTCATCTCTCACGGATCCACCCGGCTGTGCAATAAATTCCACACCACTCTTATGTGCTCTTTCGATATTATCACTGAATGGGAAGAACGCATCAGAACCAAGTGTTACACCTTTTAACTGATCCAGCCATGCACGTTTTTCTTCTCTTGTAAATACTTCCGGTTTTTCAGTAAATCTTCTCTCCCATTCTCCGTCAGCAAGCACATCCATGTATTCCTCGCCGATGTAAACATCGATCGCATTGTCTCTTTCTGCTCTGCTGATGCCATCCTTAAATGGAAGGTTCAACACCTTCGGACTCTGACGGAGGAACCAGTTATCAGCTTTCTGTCCCGCAAGTCTGGTACAATGTACACGTGACTGCTGGCCGGCTCCGACGCCGATTGCCTGGCCGTCTTTTACAAAGCATACGGAGTTGGACTGTGTATATTTCAGAATGATCAGAGAAATTTTAAGATCACGTTTTGCCTCTTCTGTAAGAGTTTTGTTTTCGGTTACGATGTTTGAGATTAGTTCATCATCGATTGCAAGTTCCTGACGTCCCTGTTCAAAAGTCACACCAAATACCTGTTTGTGTTCCAGCGGCGCCGGTACATAGTCAGGGTTGATCTCGATCACATTGTAATTTCCTTTTTTCTTCTGTTTCAGAATTTCCAGTGCTTCTTCTGTATATCCCGGTGCGATCACACCATCAGAAACTTCTCTCTTGATCAGCATTGCTGTATCCATATCACAGACATCCGAAAGCGAAATGAAATCACCGAAAGAGGACATTCTGTCCGCACCTCTTGCTCTTGCATATGCACATGCAAGCGGAGAAAACTCTTTCCAGTTCATATCATCTACCCAGTAGATCTTTGCAAGTGTCTCTGTAAGCGGAAGTCCTACAGAAGCACCCGCCGGAGAAACATGTTTGAAAGAAGTAGCCGCCGGAAGTCCTGTGGCTTTTTTAAGATCACGTACAAGCTGCCAACCGTTAAATGCATCAAGAAAATTAATATATCCCGGTTTTCCGGACAGAACTTTGATCGGAAGATCTTTTCCCTCCTCCATGTAGATTCTGGAAGGTTTCTGATTCGGGTTGCATCCGTATTTTAACTGTAATTCATTCATCTTCGTCTGTTCCTCCTTAGTGGTTTTTGTTTACGATCTTTGTTGTATAAGTACCTGTTGCAATATCAATATAACGTACAAACAGAGAAACTTTGTTGTCTTCATTCAGGCTGTTCCAGAGCAGTTCTGTAAATGCCTCTATATCATCTGGAATATCAACCAGTTTCGGTTCTCCTTCAAAGCTCGGAAGCGGATTTCCGTCACATTTGTATGTATGAATGAAACGACCTTCGCCGGCAACTGCTTTTTCATAAGCGTATGTATAACGGAGACAGGAATCCGGATTTCCATTATCACTTTTCAGAATGGACATCGCATAGCTGTAATTTCCATTCTCAATGTGCATCACACCGGAAATTCGAGGTGTATAGTTTGGTCCATCCGGTTCAAATTCACGAGATCTTAAGGATTGTTCAAAAGTAAGCTGCCTGTCCAGGCCCTCGTAGATCGTATCTGTCTGATCACCGTTTGTCACGATGGTTTTGTTTCCAAGGACACGCACCGGCGCATAAATGATCAGGCTCGGATCTGTCAGCTTGGAAGGATCAAATGCCTGTGTACGGATTCCCTCACCTTCCGTAACAAATACACGGTTTCTGCTGTTTTCGCTTCGTCCCATAATAAAATAAGCAGTTACTGCTTTTGTTCCGTCTGCGGAACGTCCGATGATAATTCCGCGTCCCGGATAAGAATTGTTTTTCAGTTCATTTTCCAGTGAGATTTTTTCCATGATCATTCTCCTTTAGTGTAATAAAGTAAATCGACCGCCTGGTCAGTCTGTCATCAGGCTGCCCAGGCGGTCGGCACATTCACTTACTGCACTCCCTGTAGTTTATCCTACTTCCGCCAGTCATGCAGTCGTTGTCTTCATAATATACTAATTTATTCAATTTAGCAAGGACAAAAATTGAAACAATTATTCGTCTACGCTATAGTTTGGAGCTTCTTTTGTAATATGAATGTCATGTGGATGAGATTCCTTAAGAGAAGCAGCAGAGATTTTTACAAATCTGCCGGTTGTCTTCAGTGTTTCGATATCTTCTGCTCCACAGTAACCCATACCGGAACGAAGACCTCCCATAAGCTGGAATACAGTATCCTCCAGATGTCCTTTGTAAGCCACACGGCCTTCTACACCCTCCGGAACAAGTTTCTTCGCATTCTCCTGGAAATAACGGTCTTTACTGCCGTTTTCCATGGCTGCGATAGATCCCATACCACGATATACTTTGTATTTACGTCCCTGATAAAGTTCGAATGTTCCCGGGCTCTCATCGCATCCTGCAAAGATACTTCCCATCATGCAGACATTCGCACCGGCTGCAATTGCCTTTGTGATATCTCCGGAATATTTAATACCGCCATCTGCGATGACCGGAATACCGTAGCGGTTTGCCACTTCATAACAGTCCATAACTGCTGTGATCTGCGGAACACCGATACCTGCAACTACACGTGTGGTACAGATAGAACCAGGTCCGATACCAACCTTAACTGCATCTACACCAGCATCGATCAGAGCCTTTGTAGCTGCACCGGTTGCAACATTACCTGCAATTACCTGCAGATCCGGATATGCATCCTTGATCTGGCGTACGGCACGGAGAATGTTTTCGGAATGACCATGCGCTGAATCTACTACGATTACGTCAACATTTGCTTTTACAAGAGCATCTACACGTGCAAGCACGTTGGATGTAATACCAACAGCTGCACCGCAGAGCAGACGTCCCTGTTCATCTTTTGCTGCAAGAGGATATTTGATCTGTTTTTCGATATCTTTGATCGTAATCAGACCTTTTAAGTTAAAATCGTCATCTACAATGGGTAATTTCTCTTTACGGGATTTGGCAAGGATTTTCTTTGCCTCTTCAAGTGTGATTCCTTCTTTGGCTGTGATCAGTCCCTCAGAAGTCATGCATTCTCCGATTTTCTTTGTGAAATCAGTTTCGAATTTTAGGTCACGGTTGGTAATAATACCTACCAGTTTTTTGCCTTCTGTGATCGGCACACCTGAAATACGGAATTTTGCCATCAGATTGTTGGCATCTTCAAGTGTATGATCTGCGGATAAAAAGAATGGATCAGTAATAACACCGTTCTCAGAACGTTTTACCTTATCTACTTCCTCAGCCTGTGCTTCAATGGACATATTTTTATGAATGATACCGATACCGCCCTGTCTGGCCATTGCAATTGCCATTCTATGCTCAGTAACTGTGTCCATTCCTGCACTCATCATAGGAATGTTCAGCTTGATTTTTTTCGTTAAGTGTGTTGTAACATCTACCTGATTCGGAATTACTTTTGAATATGCCGGAACTAACAGGACGTCATCAAATGTAATGCCTTCACCGATAATTGTACCCATTGCATTTCCTCCCTTGTATTATGTTGTTTTGATTTTGATTCAAAGTGTAACAAAAAAGAACTGAGGTGTCAATCCAAAAAAACTTTGCTCGGAGCTGAATTTTTGATAGCTTTTGCCATCTCATCATCCGGCTCAATGATGATCCGGCTGTTCTCTCCACCGGCTTTCATGATGATTGCAAAGCGTTTGTGTTCCGGATTTCCCGAAGAATAATCCAGTGTTTTCATGCGGCTGTTTCCGTTGTAATAATCCATTTTGTGGGAATTCAGCGGAGCGATCAGATCTGCTTCTGACAGATTCACAGACATCACTTTTTTACGTTTGGACTTTGCCATAACCATGTCAATGTCAAATTCCCCGTTTACAAAAAGATACTCATACTCCAGATCCGTCCGTGGAATCACAAAATAACATGCAACTCCCAGCGCAATTGCCAGAACCAGAAGCAATGGATTGATAAACAGCCCGGCTCCTGCCGCAAGAACTGTCAGCACGATCAGCCCGTACTTCACTATGGCATCCTTCGCTGTCGATTCTTTCTTCACCAGAAATTCTGAATAAAGGTCACTCATATCATCTTCTCCTTAAAGGTATTTTAAATAATTCTATCACAAAAAGGGATCAGCGTCTATGACGCCAATCCCTTAATTTTTGTACTTTATTTACATCATGCCGCCCATTCCCGGAGCACCTGCCGGCATAGCCGGAGTATCTTCTTTGATTGTGGCAACTACAGACTCTGTAGTCAGGAGTGTAGAAGCAACACTTGTTGCGTTCTGAAGAGCACTTCTTGTAACCTTAACCGGGTCAAGGATACCAGCGCCTACCATATCTACATATTTCTCATTCAGAGCATCGAAACCAATGCCCGGTTTAGATTCTCTTACTTTGTTGATGATAACGGAGCCTTCCAGTCCTGCGTTTGCAGAAATATGGAATAACGGAGCTTCCAGAGCTTTGAGAATGATGTTCGCACCAGTCTTCTCATCACCTTCCAGAGTTGTGGCAAGCTCAGCAACTTTTTTAGATGCATGGATGTATGCAGATCCGCCACCTGCGATGATTCCTTCTTCTACTGCTGCTCTTGTAGCTGCAAGAGCATCTTCCAGACGAAGTTTTGCCTCTTTCATCTCAGTTTCAGTTGCAGCACCAACACGGATAACAGCTACGCCACCTGCCAGTTTTGCAAGTCTTTCCTGTAATTTTTCTTTATCAAATTCAGATTTTGTTTCTTCGATCTGTTTACGGATCTGAGCAACACGATCTTCGATTGCTTTCTTGTCACCAAGTCCATCAACGATAACTGTGTTTTCTTTTGCAACTTTAACGGATTTTGCACGTCCAAGCTGAGCCATTGTAGCTTCTTTGAGTTCCAGACCCAGTTCTTCGGAAATTACCTGACCGCCTGTCAGGATTGCGATATCCTGAAGCATTTCTTTTCTTCTGTCACCATATCCCGGAGCCTTAACAGCTACTACCTGGAATGTTCCTCTTAATTTGTTTACAATCAGAGTAGTAAGTGCTTCACCTTCTACATCTTCAGCGATGATGAGAAGTTTTGCACCGGCCTGAACAACCTGTTCCAGTAACGGAAGAATTTCCTGAATGTTACTGATCTTTTTGTCAGTGATCAGGATGTATGGATCTTCAAGGTTTGCTTCCATTTTTTCCATATCTGTAGACATATATGCGGAAATATATCCACGGTCAAACTGCATACCTTCTACAAGATCAAGCTCTGTATGCATGGTCTTGGATTCTTCTACTGTGATAACACCGTCGTTGGAAACTTTTTCCATTGCATCTGCAACTAACTGTCCGACTTCTTCATCACTTGCAGAGATAGAAGCAACGTTTGCAATCTGAGCTTTTCCACTGATTTTCTGGCTCATCTCTTTGATTGCATCTACAGCAGTATCTGTTGCTTTTTTCATTCCTTTTCTCAGGATGATCGGATTTGCACCTGCTGCCAGGTTCTTCATTCCTTCATGAACCATTGCCTGCGCAAGTACAGTAGCTGTAGTAGTACCATCACCTGCTACGTCATTTGTTTTGGATGCAACTTCTTTGATGAGCTGTGCACCCATGTTTTCAAAACCGTCTTCCAGTTCGATTTCTTTTGCGATTGTAACACCATCGTTTGTGATAAGCGGAGCACCAAACTGTTTGTCAAGTACTACGTTTCTTCCTTTTGGTCCGATTGTTACTCTTACTGTATCTGCAAGTTTGTTTACACCAGCTTCAAGTGCAGCTCTTGCTTCTGCGCCGAATTTAATTTCTTTTGCCATGATGACTGTCCTCCTGAATATTATTCATAACTGTTCAGTACCCTCTCAATTACGAGTCAAAATGCATTCCAACTCACCTTCGGTGATAGCATTTTGCCTTGTATGTCTCGGGCTTTTGGCAAAAACATGCCAAAACACCTCGCGGGATACTACCTACTGCATACTTACTACTATTCTACAATTGCCAGAATATCGCTCTGTTTTACGATGATGTATTCTTCACCGTCAAGTTTTACTTCTGTTCCTGCATATTTGGAATAGATAACTTTGTTTCCTACAGCAACTTCCATCTTCACTTCTTTGCCTTCAACTACTCCACCAGGTCCTACAGCGATAACTTCTGCCTGCTGTGGTTTTTCCTGCGCCTGTCCCGGAAGTACGATACCGGATTTTGTTGTTTCTTCTGCTTCTAACTGTTTTAATACAACTCTGTCACCTAAAGGTACTAATTTCATGATCTATGTCCTCCTTTATTGTTGCCTTTCTTTTTATTACTAGCACTCATTTCGCTTGAGTGCTAACCACTGTCCCTATATTATTGAAATTCGTGATTTTGTGCAACTCTTTTTACAGTCATAAATCAGCATATATCTATTTATTATCTTTTATTTTCTCTTATTTTCTCTTGTTTTCTTACTTTATGATTTTAAACAAAGAAAAACCTTTCCCCAAAAACGGGAAAGGCTTTCACTCTACATATAATTCTGTTTATGAAGACTTTTTATTTCTCTGTGCCTTGATTTCTTCCAGTTCGTCAAAAATCACTTCATTCAATACTTTAATGTACGTACCCTTCATTCCGGAAGAACGGGACTCGATAACTCCGGCACTTTCGAACTTACGAAGTGCATTGACGATAACTGATCTCGTAATACCTACACGGTCTGCAATCTTGCTTGCAACCAGAATGCCTTCCTCACCATCAAGCTCATCAAAGATATGAATGATTGCTTCCAGTTCAGAAAATGACAGAGTATTAAATGCGGATTTAACAACCTGCTGCTTGCGGTCCTCTTCTGCATTTTCTTCATGGACTGCACGCATCATTTCCAGACCGACAACGGTCGTGCCATATTCACTGACAATGATATCCTCAATATCATACGGTCTGTCGTTTCTGTACATAAATACAGTTCCCAGACGTTCTCCCGCAATATCGATCGGATTGATGATACCATAGCAACTGCTGTTTACATGTTCAAAGCCAAGGGTCTGAAGATTTACATTTTCTTTGGTAGATAATACGCCCAGGAAACGTTCATTCAACAGGGAATCGATATGTCCGCCTACGTTATCTTCAATCAGTTCAGTGATTTCTTCAACGCCCGGACACAGACTGATTCCAAGCACTTTACCCTTTTTGCTGAGTACCAGAATGTTAGAGCTTAAAGTTTCCATCAGTACCTGACAGATATCATTAAACACAACCTTACTGGAACTGCTGTTGTGCAAAAGTTTATTGATTTTTCTGGTTTTATCCAACAACTGAACGCTCATTACGGCCTCCTTCTCATGTTTTCTCGATGTTTCTGTCTTTATGTTCTAATTTTACACGTTTCATAGTGAAAACACAAGATATTTTTATATTTTTTTCGATTTTGTCCGCATTTTCAGAAAATTCATATATTTAGTCTTCTTTAGACTTTTGCTCCACATAACCGCAAGTTGTCTCACTGCAGACAATCTTATTTCCTTTTTCGACCATATAGCTTCCACACTTCGGACATTTCTTTGCCGATGGCTTCTGCCATGACATGAAATCACATTCCGGATTGTCGATACAACCGTAATATTTACGTCCTTTCTGAGTCTTTTTCAACACGACATCTTTACCACATTTCGGACATGCCACACCAATCTTTTCATAATATGGCTTGGTGTTCCTGCACTCCGGAAATCCCGGACACGCAAGGAATCTTCCGTGAGGGCCATATTTGATGACCATGTTGCGACCGCAGACATCACATACTTCATCACTGACTTCATCCTGGATCTCAACCTTTTCCAGTTCCTTCTCTGCCGCGTCTACATCCCGCTTCAGATCCGGATAGAAGTTACGGACAACTGTCTTCCACTGCACCGTACCTTCTTCCACGCAGTCAAGCAGTCCTTCCATCATTGCAGTAAACCGAACATCTACAATGCTTGGGAAAGCCTGTTTCATAATATTGTTGACAACTTCTCCAAGTTCTGTCACGTAGAGATTTTTCTGTTCTTTGGACACATAACGACGGCTGATGATCGTTGTGATCGTCGGCGCATACGTACTCGGCCGTCCAATTCCCTGTTCTTCCAGTGTTTTTACCAGAGATGCCTCTGTATAATGTGCCGGCGGCTGTGTGAAATGCTGTTCCGGCTTTAATTCTGTCAGTTCCAGTTTCATGCCCTTTTCGAGACTCTGACTTAATACATTGCCTTTCTGATTGTCCTCTTCCTGTACATATACAGACATAAAACCATCAAACACAATCTTTGAAGCAGCAACCGTAAATGTATATTCTCCTGCGCCGATCTTTACAGATGTTGTCTCATATTTTGCTGCAGACATACGGCTGGCAGTAAAACGTTTCCAGATAAGCTGATACAGACGGAACTGATCTCTTGACAGAGATTCTTTGATCATTGCCGGAAGCCTGGTAATATCGGTTGGTCGGATTGCCTCATGCGCATCCTGAATCTTCTGTTCCTTCTTGACAGTCTTACCTGTAGTGGAAACATAGTCGTCTCCATACTGCGCTTCAATATACTCTCTTGCTGCCTGATCTGCCTCCTGTGAGATTCGCGTGGAATCGGTACGCAGATAACTGATCAGACCAACAGTACCACTGCCCTTGATGTCCACACCTTCATACAACTGCTGTGCCAGACGCATAGTTTTCTGAGTGGAAAAGTTTAACGTCTTGGCAGCCTCCTGCTGCAGAGTACTGGTCGTAAACGGAAGCGGTGCATTCTTGGTACGCTCACCCTTTTTAACTTCTGTGATCTCATACTCTGCATTTTCCAGCGCTTTCAGTATCTTATCCATCTCTGCTCTGTTATGGACCGGAAGCTTCTTATCCGTACCGTAGAATTTAGCCTGCAGAGGTTTCTTCTCTCCCTTTATCTTAAACTTACCGTCAAGGCTCCAGTATTCTTCCGGAATAAAGGAATTGATTTCCTCTTCTCTGTCACAGATAATGCGCAGTGCAACCGACTGTACACGACCTGCACTTAATCCTCTTTTGACCTTGACCCACAGAAGCGGGCTGATCGTATAACCTACCATTCGGTCAAGCATTCTTCTTGCCTGCTGTGCATCTACAAGATTCAGATCCAGATCGCGCGGCTGCTTGATTGAAGCCTTCACTGCGGTCTTGGTAATCTCGTTGAAAGAAATTCGGCGCATTTTGGCCGGATCTTCTTTCAATGCCTGCATCAGATGCCAGGAAATTGCCTCTCCCTCACGGTCGGGGTCAGTTGCAAGATAAATTTTATCTGCTTTTTTGGCTGCCTTTCTGAGATTGGCCAGAAGTTCGCCTTTTCCCCTGATCGTAATATATTTTGGTTCAAAATCATTCTCTACATCAATACCGAACTGGCTTTTCGGAAAATCACGCACATGTCCGTTGGATGCCTGTACATCATAATTACTTCCCAGAAATTTCTTTATAGTTTTTACTTTCGCAGGTGACTCTACTATCACCAGATATTTCGCCATGCTATCTCTCCTATTCAAAAACTTCCGGGAAATCACAGTCACTCATTGTTATGTAGTCTTTACATAGTAGTGCCTGCCGACTTCAAGTGCCAGTCCTGACAGTGTCAGTTCCAGCATAAGACTGCCGATTTTTTCCGGCGGAAGTCCTGTTTTCTGAATTAAAAAATCCATAGATTTTGGTCGTAAATCGAGACAACTATACACCAATTTCAAATCGGTTGCAAGTCCTAAGTCATTTTTTGTCTTTATTTTAACAGGATTTTCATACTCTATCCCCATCTCACGGAGCAGGATTTCCGGTGTGTATGCAATTCCTGCACCATCGTAGATCAGTTTATGACATCCCATACTTCTCTCCTCGTTGACCGGTCCCGGCACAGCAAAAACTGCCTTCCCCTGATCAAGTGCCCACTGCGCCGTGATCAGTGATCCACTCTTTTCACGCGCTTCTACGATCAGTACAAGATCAGCCAGACCACTTATAATTCGATTCCGAGCCGGAAAGAAGTAATTTCGGGCCTTCGTTCCCGGTGTCTGTTCACTGATGATTCCTCCGCCTGTGCGCAGAATGCGCTGATAAAGTCCTCTGTTGCCTGCCGGATAACAGATATCCGGTCCGTTTCCAAGGACTGCCCATGTTCCCCCTCTTCCTTCCAGCGCACCTCTATGTGCCTCTGTATCAATTCCGTATGCCATTCCACTTATGACCTGTACTCCCGCTTCGCTTAAGTATTTCGCATAACGAAATGCCTGTATGCGCCCATAAGGAGTAGCTGCTCGCGCACCGACAATCGCTGCTGTCGGTTTTTCCGGATCCGGAAAGGTACCTCTGACATATAACTTATCCGGCATTCCCGTATACTGACACAATTTTTCCGGATATTCTTTATCCTTCGTCCCTACCTCCCTGATCGGTATTTTTCGAGTTTCTTCCATATAAATACCTCCTCTATACATTATCTCTTTTACCTGATTTTTATTCTGAATGATTTCAATCATTTTCAGTTCCAGTATTTTTTATCAAAGGAACGATACGATAAAGCTTCTCCTAAATGTTCTTTGTTGATTGTCTCCGAAGCCTCCATATCTGCAATCGTCCGCGCCACCTTTAAAATCCTGTGATATGCTCTCGCACTGAACGGCATATGCTGAAATGCCATCTTAAGAAGCCTGCCTGCTGAATCATCCAGATGACAAAAATTTTCGACCTGCTTCCCGCTCATTTCTCCATTAAACTGAATCTTTTCGTCTTTAAAGCGTTCTCTCTGGATCTGCTGTGCTGCTTCTACACGCATACGAACCTGTTTCGTATTTTCTCCAATCTTCCCATTGCTCATCCCGTCGAAATCTACCGGTGAGACATCTGCACAGAGATCCAGTCTGTCCAGAAGCGGCTGACTGAGTTTTCCCAAATATTGCCCTACCTGTGCCGGTGTACATCTGCAGCGGTTCATATCCGGATAATATCCGCATGGACATGGATTCATTGCTGCACATAACATAAAATGTGCCGGAAAATCATACGTTCCATAAACACGCGAAATATGGATCACCTTATCTTCCAGTGGCTGCCTGAGGATTTCCAGACTTCTTCTGGAGAACTCCGGCATCTCATCCAGAAACAATACCCCTCGGTGTGCCAGCGTGATTTCTCCCGGTCGGGGATTCCTTCCGCCGCCTGCCAGGGCCTGCGCAGAGCAGGTATGGTGTGGACTTCGAAATGGTCGGATACGGATCAGCGGATCTTCTGCCGGCAGTAATCCGGCAATACTGTAGATCTTCGTCAGTTCCAACCCCTCTTCTACCGTAAGTTCCGGCATAATTCCGGGAATCCGTCTGGCAATCATCGTCTTACCGGCTCCCGGCGGACCAATCATCAGAAGATTATGAAATCCACTGACAGCAATCTCTACTGCCCTTTTCAGACTTTCCTGTCCATGAATCTCACAAAAATCCACAGAATTTTCCTGTGGTGATTTTTTCCCTGTCTCCACTGCTTTTTTATAAGAATCCGGTGCACTGACATAACGGATCATCTCCTGCAGATCAGCTACGCCGATCACCTTCATATCCGGAATCAGATGTGCTTCTTTCAGATTGTCATACGGAACCACACAGAAACGACATTTTTCTTCACGCGCCCGAATGATCATCGGCAAAATCCCGGAAACTGCATGAATTTCTCCGTTCAGGCCAATCTCTCCGGCCATCATTACATTTCCCAGTTGTTCCGCAGAAAGTACTCCTGCAGCCGCAAGTACAGCCGCTGCCAGCGGAAGATCAAAACCTGCGCCCTCCTTCCTGATATCCGCCGGTGCCAGATTTACGGTGATTCTCTTGGGCGGGAGCGCGATCCCGTTATTCTTGAGGGCTGTACGTACACGATCCTGCGCTTCTTTTACTTGGGTCGATGGCAGTCCGACCATAGTAAAGGAAGGAAGTCCATCACTTACATCTGCTTCAACCTTTATAAGATGAACTTCCATCCCCGAAATAGCTGCTGAAAAAACACTTGCAAACATAAATCTCCTTTCTGTCTGTAAATGCTCCCGATCTGCATTTTCTTCTCGATAAGACTCATATAAATCTGTATTTGGTTATATTACTCATGGGAATTTAAAGATTTCAGCTCTCCACAAATAAGAGCCGGCGTAAAAAGATAGATAGAATTTGTATATAAGCTCTCTGTATTTCATTTCATTATAGTCCATTTTGCTCCTAAACACAATAGCACATTTCGGTCTGTTTTATAATTGCAAAAAAACAGGAGGTGAGCTTATGAAGTTTCAACGTATTCAGGATCTTCGTGTAGATTCTGACCTTTCTCAGCGACAGCTTGGTGAAATTCTGCATATCAGTCAGCGTTCCTATTCTCATTATGAAACAGGCTCACGTGGCATTCCGATTGAAATGCTCATCCGCCTTGCTGACTATTATGACACAACGATTGATTATCTTGTAGGACGTACAGACAACAAAGCGCCTGTAAAATAATCCGTTATATTTCATCAGAGCAAAAAGAGGAAGCCATCCCCGATCGGATAGTTTCCTCTTTTTCTTTATAAAATCAGAATTTCTCAGTTTCCTTCACTTGCTTTTTGATCTTCCCACTGCTGGATCTTATTGATGTTTGCGATTTCATACTCATTAAAAATGGAACCCTGCTCTGCATCAAAAGTCTCCGGATCTATCGTTCCCTGATACCAGGATTTGCTGTTAAAATAGTCCGCAATATAATCCGTCACAAACTGTCTTCCATGACGCGCATAAATCTCATTTTTCGCAAGTTCCAGCTGATCCGAAGTATAGTTGGAAATTTCTTCATCTGTAAGATAGCGGTTGCTGCTCTCCGGGAAGAAATATTCCCCGCTCTCCGCGGTAACCTGCGGCTGCTCTTCTGACGGTGTCGGCGTCGCAGTCGGTTCAGGTGGGTTGAGTATAACCTGATTTCTGCTCATGATACAGCTTACATTCGGATACACGGAAGATACCGGTTCTGCAGTACTCACCCGCAGATAAAGCTGTCCGTTATCAAATGTCAGATTACCGGAAGCTGAATTTCCCGCTGAATCACCAAATGAAAATGCCGCCGCATTTCCGGCAACTTCTGCTGTTATATCTGCCGACACTGCCTGCGTCTGTCCTGCATCCGTCTGATAAAAACTAAATGACACCGCATTCTGACTGATGTTGTAAACATTGATCGTTACAAGTCCGTCTGTACTGTACCAGTAATCCCAGAAATCATCCGGATTAAATGTAACTCTCTGCTCCGGGACCGGAGTCGGTGTTGCTGTCGGCCGCGGTGTCGGACTTGGAGACGGTATCGCCGTAGGCTCTGGGGTCGGAGTCAGTTTCGCCGCATTTTCAATTGCTTCTTTTTTTTGCTGCGCTTCTCTTGCACTTTTCTGAAAACTCGCTAGAAGAAGAGCTGCTGCTGCAAACATAATAAAGATTGATATCAGGATGATAAGCAATATTTTCAGCCTGTTTTTTCTTCTCATTGGTACCACCTCTGTTCCAGTCTTACCTGTTGTTCTTTCTTATTTCTGTTTATTTCTTTTCTTTTATGTAACCCTTACGATATGCATCCAAAAGCTGCATAAGTTCTTCAATACGCTCCCGCAGTGCCTTTCCGGTATCAGTGTCACCCACCAGGCGTCTCTTTGACGTATAATGTACAGACACTCTGTTGGATACGATGTCACTTTCTTTTGAAACGGCATCTTCCTTGGATGTAAACGGTTCATGTGCACTTAAGATCAGCCCGTAGGAGTTGTAAATCAGAGTATAACCTGCAATTCCGGTCACCTTCTGATATGCCTTGCAGAAGCCGCCGTCAATAACGATCACCTTGCCATTGCATTTGACCGGGCTTTCTCCCTCTCCCTGATGTACCGGTACGTGACCATTGATAATATGTCCGTGCTCCGGAGAAAGGTCGAATTCCTGAAGCAGCGTATCCACTACTTTTTCATCTTCAAGCAGATGATAGTATGCACCTTTCGTCTCTTTGTGTGTTTCTTTATCTGCTATAAAATATCTCTCAAATGTGGTCATCTTATCCTTGCCAAATAATGGTGACGACGGACTTGCCCAGATAAACCAGAGAATATCCATCCCTTTTCGCTGTTCCATACTGTCCACTGCAAAAAATGCTCTTCTTACATAAGTTTCAAGTATGTCATACAGTTCACGCCCTTTGTATTTCTTTCCGTAAATCTGGATTTCTTTCAGGCTTCCATCCTCGTTCAACGGAATACATCCATGGAAAAGCAGATTTCCATTATATATCTTGTACAGACCGCCTTTATCCAGAAGCAGGCGCATATGTTTCTGAAGTTTTTCGCAGTTGCGAAAAGCTGTTTCCATACGTTCTATCACATCACGCTCTCCTGCTGTCAGCTCATATGGATGTTTCCAGTCAATCGTCGGGAATTCTGTATCCAGCATCGGATATTCTTTTCCGTCCGAAAGTGTAACTATTCCCTTTACCGGATCGATCCTGTGAAGCAGACAGCGGTCTTCCATATGAAATTCTCTGTGTCTGTGGATAAGCTGTCCTTCCAGCTTGAACTGAATGATAGAAATTGCCTTATGCATCTTCTGACCCAGTTCTTTTTCCAGTGCATTATAATTGGAAGTTCCCTTCATCTCAAATGCATTACACGGATCATCTTTGTAAACTTCCATGGCAAAAGTAGCGAGCGGAAGCATATTGATTCCATAACCGTCTTCAAGAATATCAAGATTGCCATATCGAATACTGTTACGCAGTACCGTTGCAATACATGCACGCTGTCCGACAGCAGCTCCCATCCATACAACATCATGATTTCCCCACTGAATATCAAGGGAATGGTAATTCATCAGACGATCCATAATAAAATGCGGACCCGGTCCACGGTCAAAAATATCACCAAGAATATGCAAATGATCCACAACAAGCCGTTGGATCAGTTCTGCAAGCGCAATGATAAAATTCTCTGCACGTCCAATCTGAATGATCGTATTTACAATCGAATCATAATACGCTTCTTTATCCAGAACCTCTGCCTTTTCCGTAATCAGTTCCTCTATCACATAAGCATAATCCGCAGGAAGGGCTTTACGTACCTTGGAGCGTGTGTATTTTGATGCCGTTGTCTTGCAGACTTCGATCAACCGATACAGTGTGATCTTGTACCAGTTTTCCATATCCTCTTCCGTCTTTTTGACAAGCTGCATTTTTTCTTTCGGGTAGTAGATCAAAGTTGCCAGAGCTTTCTTGTCACTGTTGCTTAGCGTATGACCAAATACATCATCTATTTTCTTTCGAACTGCTCCGGAGCCATTTCGGAGCACATGGGAAAATGCTTCATATTCACCATGCAGATCCGACATAAAATGCTCCGTACCTTTCGGAAGATTCAAAATCGACTGCAGATTAATGATCTCCGTAGAAGCCTTTCCGATTGTCGGATACAGTTCCGCAAGTCTCTGCAAATATCTCAATTCCGCTTTTTTCATATTCTTCTCCTTTTTGCTATGTTAACACATCCTGCTTCTCATTCAGTAACCACAACTTACGGAACCGCCTTTATGTATGCAGGATTATGCAATCACCCCATCAAACAATGAGAACTGGTTGGATTGCGGAATATCTCCGAACAATCCCAGGTCATCCATAAGATCAATGACTGTTTTGCTGACTTTTGTCCTGTCGCGAAAATCATCTTTTGACAGGAATTTTCCCTGCTTCGCCGCATCTACCACGGCCTCGGCAGCCTTATCTCCCATACCTTCAATACAGTTCAGTGCCGGCATAAGTTTCCCATCTATGATCTGGAAACGGTTTGCCTTCGCACGATAAAGGTCGATCGGCATAAACTCCAGACCACGCGCATACATTTCCTGCACAATTCGCATATCTTTGATGGTATCCTGTTCTTTCTTTGATGCCGCATCACCTTTCTTACGCAATTCTGCCAGATAAAAATCCAGACGCTCACGTCCCATACACATAGTTTCATAGGAAAATGCCGTTGCACGGATGCTGAAAAATGCAGCATAATATGCCAGTGGTTTAAATACTTTGAACCAGGCAATTCGCCATGCCATCATAACGTATGCCGCAGCATGTGCTTTCGGGAACATATACTTGATCTTTTTACACGACCATATATACCATTCCGGCACATTATGTTCTCTCATAGTTGCTTCCCACTCATCACGAAGCCCCTTACCTTTACGTACAGCCTCCATGATGGTGAATGCGAGACTGCTCTCTACCCCCATACTGATGAGGTAGATCATGATATCATCTCGTGTACAGATTGCAGTGGAAATTGTTGCTTTTCCCTCTTCGATGAGAGTCTGTGCATTTCCCAGCCATACGTCTGTACCATGAGACAGACCGGCAATACGTACAAGATCAGAAAAATACTTCGGCTTTGTATCAATAAGCATCTGCATCGCAAAATCCGTACCAAACTCAGGCACACCGAGACAGCCGAGCTTACAGCCGCCGATATTTTCCGGTTTGATTCCCAATGCCTCCGTACCTGCAAACAAAGACATGACTTCTTTGCTGTCCAGAGGAACATCCCTTGCACTTAAGCCTGTAAGATCCTCCAGCATACGAATCATTGTCGGATCATCGTGTCCGAGAATATCAAGTTTCAAAAGGTTTCCGTCAATGGAATGATAGTCAAAATGCGTCGTGATGATATCACTGTTTTCGTCATTTGCCGGATGCTGCACAGGAGTAAATTTCTCAATTTCCTCACCTACCGGAAGAACAATGATACCGCCCGGGTGCTGTCCTGTCGTTCTTCGGATACCGGTGCATCCCTGAACGATCCGGTTAATCTCACAGTAACGCTTATGCTGTCCACGTTCTTCATAATAATTTTTCACATAACCGAATGCTGTTTTTTCTGCAAGTGTGCCGATGGTTCCTGCCTTGAATGTCTGACCCTTACCGAAAATAACCTCCGTATAACGATGGGCATTTGCCTGATATTCACCGGAGAAATTCAGGTCAATATCAGGCTCTTTATCTCCCTTAAATCCAAGGAACGTTTCAAAAGGAATGTCAAATCCCTCTTTATTCATCTTTGTTCCACATTTCGGGCAGACACGATCCGGCATATCGCATCCCGCCATACCACCGAATTTTTTTACTTCCGGTGAATCAAAATCACTGTATTTGCAATTCGGACAGAGATAATGCGGCGGCAGCGGATTTACTTCTGTAATACCAGACATAGTTGCCGCAAGTGAAGAACCTACAGATCCTCGTGAACCTACCAAATATCCGTCTTCGTTGGATTTCCAAACCAGTTTCTGCGCAATAATGTACATAACTGCGTAACCATTTGAAATAATGGAATGAAGTTCTTTATTCAGTCGGTCTTCTACAATCTGAGGAAGTACTTCTCCATACATCTCATGTGCTTTATTAAAACAGATATCCTTCAGATCCTGATCTGAGTTCTCAATGACCGGAGGATATTTGTCCGGATGAATCGGCGATATCTTCTCGATCATATCGGCAATTTTGTTTGTATTTGTGATGACAACTTCTTCTGCCTTTTCACTTCCGAGATACGAAAATTCTTCCAGCATTTCTTCCGTCGTGCGCAGATACAGAGGAGCCTGATTATCTGCATCAGAAAAACCATTTCCGGCCATAATGATACGGCGGTAAATTTCATCCTCCGGATCCATAAAATGCACATCGCAGGTTGCGACAACCGGTTTTTTAAACTGATCCCCCAGTTTGACGATTTTTTTATTGATCTCGATCAGGTCTTCATTGGACTGAATACGGTCATTCTTTTCATCTGCCAGCATAAATGCATTGTTTCCGAGCGGCTGGATTTCCAGATAATCGTAGAAATTTACAAGTCTTGCAATCTCAGGTTCCGGTGCATTTCGAAGAATTGCCTGATACAGTTCCCCTGCTTCACAGGCACTTCCGATCAGAAGCCCGTCCCTGTGTTCCAGAAACAGACTCTTCGGTACACGCGGACGACGACGGTAATATTTCAGATGCGACTGACTCACCAGCTTATACAAATTAATTCGCCCTGTCTCATTTCTTGCCAGAATGATTGCATGATAAGTCGGCAGTTTCTTGATCGTGTTGACTGATACGTTTCCCTGCTGGTTCAACGCATCCACATCATAAATATCACGTTCTTTCAGCATTTCCACGAAACGTACAAAAATCTCCGCAGTACATGCCGCATCGTCAACCGCTCTGTGATGATGATCCAGTGATACTCCGACTGCTTTGGCAACCGTATCCAGTTTAAAACGGTTCAGCGCCGGCAGAAGGAAACGCGCCATACCAACTGTATCGACATATGTATACTCCTGAGGCAGACCCTGTCTTTTGCAGTTTTCGATAATAAAGCTCATATCAAAGTCCGCATTGTGGGCTACCATAACCGCACCTTCACAGAATTCCAGAAACTTCGGAAGTATTGTCTGAATATCCGGCGCATCCATAACCATGGAATCATTGATGCTTGTCAGCTGCTCGATTCTGTATGGAATCGGTACTTTCGGATTTACAAATATTGAAAAACGGTCTGTGATCACTCCGTTTTCCACTCGAACTGCACCGATTTCAATAATCTGGCATGTCAGCGGTGAGAATCCGGTCGTCTCGATATCAAACACAACAAATTTCCCGTCTATCGACTGTCCTTTGCTGTTGGTAACGATACCTTTGAGGTCATCTACCAGATAAGCCTCCATACCATAAAGGACTTTGAAATCAGAATCTTTCGGAACGCAGCCTCCCCATGCATCAAAACAGTGATTTGCCTCAGGGAAAGCCTGTACGACACCATGGTCTGTGATCGCAATTGCCTTATGTCCCCACTCATACGCTCTTTTGACCAGATCTTTTGCAGTGGTAACACCATCCATATCACTCATCTTTGTATGACAGTGCAGCTCTACACGTTTCTGCGGACTGGTATCCATTCTTGTACTGCGAAAATCTGCAATCTTTTTGATCCCGGAAATCGATCCGACAGTAAGTTCACTGTCGAAACGGTCAATTGTCGTAACACCCTTAAATTTCAGAAAAGCGCCCTTTTTGACAGTCTCTGTTACTTCCGGTACCTGTTCGTTACGCAGAAACATCTTGATCACGATGGAATCTGTAAAGTCCGTCACAGGAAAAATAAGAATTGTTTTTTCGTTACGGATTTCTCTTGCTTCCACATCCATAACCTGGCCACGGATAATAACTTCGCCCATCTCACCTGTGATAGCTTCCAGATTGATCGTATCGCCCTCAAAATCTCTTCCATAAATCACATCCGGGTTGCTGTCCCTTCGGAAGCCACCATGGAAATCTCCACGTGCACCTTTCTTTTCAAAAGTTTTCTGTTTCTGCTCCGGTTTGCCTTTGGCCTCTGCTTTTTGGCTGTCCTTTTTGTCCGATGCGACTTCTTCCATCTTTTCTTCCTGTGTCTCTTCCGGGGTCAGTTTCGCATGTTTTAATACATTTGCGACCTCCTGACGGATCTGCAGGGCTGCATTCTTGCGGTACTTGCTTTCCTCTGCCTCCACAAACTGCAGGTTGATCTTAAGATTCATTCCGCATCGCTCGCAGAAGACTTTTTGCAGGTATTCCACAAGTATCTCACTTTTTTCTCTGGAAATTACAGAGTCGGGAAGTGTCAGATCCATCTGTTCATCAGATGGAAAACTGATCTGCGAACGTTTGAACAGATTGTACTCAAGCATATTATAGTTCTTTAGTTCTATTTCCATGCTGGAACGGTAAACATCCAGAAAATTCGCCGGAGAATACTGTTTGGACAAATGGAAGCGTTCGATCACTGTCACCTGCATTTCCAGCCCTGCAAAGAACTGTCGTTCAATCTGGTTTTCCAGCGCTATGATATATTTCTTATGGATCCAGCGCTCACTGTGGATATATACCCACAGTCTGGTCTTTGCCGGATTGCATGCCACTCTCGAAACAGTAACCATCTCAAGCCATTCCTGCAGCTGATCTTTCACTTTTAAATTGGGAAATACATCGAAAAATTCTTTTTCCACGTTTTATGCCTCTCTTTATGATTCCCAGTGGAGCAGTTCCTCACGAAGTGTATCCAGAAGCTGTTCTTCCGGTACCTTCCTTATAATTTCTCCTTTTTTGATAAGAAGTCCCACGCCGACTCCGCCTGCGATTCCGATATCGGCTTCTTTTGCCTCTCCCGGACCGTTTACTACACAGCCCATGACAGCAACCTTGATATCCAGCGGAATATCCTGTACCATCGCCTCAACCTGATTTGCAAGTCCGATCAGATCAATACGTGTACGTCCACAGGTCGGACAGGAAACGACTTCAATGCCTCCCTTACGCAGTCCAAGTGTCTTAAGGATTCGTTTCGCGGATTTGATTTCTTCCAGCGGTGCACCTGTCAGAGAAACACGGATCGTATCGCCGATTCCCTGCGACAGAATAATCCCCAGGCCTACTGCTGATTTGATATTTCCGGAATAAAGAGTTCCTGCCTCTGTGATTCCCACATGAAGCGGATGATCTGTCTTTTCGGCGATCAGCTCATGCGCTTTGGCACACATCATAACATCAGAAGATTTGATACTGATCACAAGATTATCATAACCCATTTCTTCGATAATACGAACTTTGTCCAGTGCACTTTCCACAAGACCTTCTGCAGTCACACCATGATATTTTTCTACAAGTTCTTTCTCGAGAGAACCGCTGTTTACACCAACACGGATCGGAATGTTGCGTTCTTTTGCCACATCCACAACCGCCCGAATACGGTCTGTACTTCCGATATTTCCCGGATTGATACGTATCTTATCGGCACCGTTTTCCATTGCTGCAATTGCAAGACGATAATCAAAATGAATATCTGCAACCAGTGGAATATGAATCTGTTTTTTGATTTCTTTTAAAGCCTGTGCTGCTTCCATCGTCGGTACGGCGCAACGGATGATATCACATCCGGCAGCTTCAAGTTCCAGAATCTGACGCACAGTTGCCTCTACATCTTCTGTTTTTGTGTTTGTCATAGACTGGATCAGAATCGGATTTCCTCCGCCAATCTTTTTATCTCCTATCTGCACAACTTTTGTATGATCACGATACATAATCTTCTCTCCTTTTAGCGAAAAAGCGGAGCTGTCTATACCAAACAGCCCCCTCTTATCCATATATCAGTGCTGGATCTCCAGCAGTTTTGCCTTCAGATCATTCTCCATCTTAAGCATTTCTGCCTCAGCAGCCTGTCGTTTCTCTCTGCCTTCTCTCTGGATTTTCATCACATCATCCAGTGTCTGGATCAGGTCGGCATTTGTTTTCTGTAAAGTTTCCATATCAACAATACCACGCTCGGATTCTTTTGCAGTCTCCACGGATGCCATATGAAGTTTCTCAGCGTTTTTGCGAAGCAGTTCATTCGTAAGATCAGACACCTGGCTCTGTGCCTGTGCCGCCTCTGTAGAATGTGCAATACCAAGAGCAAGCACCATCTGGCTTTTCCAGAGCGGGATTGTGTTGACCAGTGTCGTCTGGATCTTTTCTGCCATCATTGTATCGTTATTCTGCACCAGACGTATCTGCGGTGCTGTCTGAAGGGAAATCATTCTGGTAAGTTCCAGATCATGAAGCTTCTTTTCGAATCTGGCACATTTGCTGTCCAGATCTTTTGCCGCCTGTGCATCTTCCGGAAGACCGGTTATCTTTGCTTTCTCTTCCAGTTCTTTAAGCTTTCCGTCCCTCATTCTGGAAAGGCTTAATTTGCCTGCCTGAATGTACATGGACAGTTCCTTGAAATACAGAAGATTCTGTTCATACATCTTATCCATCATCGCAGAATCCTTAAGGAGGCGCACCTGATGCTGCTCCAGTGTCTCGGAAATCTTCTCGACATTTGCCTCGGCTTTGTCATATTTGTTTTTCAGAGTTTCGATCTTGTTTGCCTGTTTCTTGAAGAAGCCAAACAATCCCTTTTCTTCTTCAGCATCAAACCCCTTTAATTCTCCGACTACTCCGGTCAAAAGATCTCCTACCTCGCCAAGATCCTGTGAACGTACATTTTTCAGTGCTTCATCAGAAAAATCAGCCATCTTCTTCTGTGTTCCGGCTCCATACTGCATAACCTGTGTCAGATTTTCCAGATCGATCTTTCCTGCAAAATTTTCGACCATCTGCTGTTCTTCCGGCGTAAGGACAGTCTGTGCCATTTTCTGCTGTACCGGATTCATTTCCTGCGTAACCTCCATCAGCTGTGCCTGTACTTCCGGTTCTTTTTCCTGTTCCATGACAAGTTCCGGCTCCAGTGTCAGCGACGGCATTCCTGTTTCTGCCTGCTTCATTTCATCACCCATAACGTTTTCCCTCTCATTTTCTGCATGTCGTATATCCTTGCTGCTTTTATTTTGAATTGCTTAAATTACTTTTTCTCAAAATCATTTTCTGTCAGCCCCTCCTGTGCAAGCATGGTATGCAGGACAGAAATATCACTTGAAACATCCCATGCCGTATCCTGAAATACAGAATCCAGAAGTTTTGCAAATGCTTCGTTCAATGTATCCAGAGTATCCTCAATTTCTTTCTTTGAGGCCCGGATTGTCTCTCCCTGAATCGGCTGTCTGTCCATATCTTCATAAGCATCCAGAAGTTTCACTGTCATCGGAAGATAATAATCCATCATCTTTTTGAGATCCGGAATGATCTCCGGATGCTCCTCTGCTCTCTGGAATATCTGCTCTACGATCTGCTCCATTTTGGCAATTTTGGCCGAAATCTCTTCTCCCGGAATTGCATCATTACTTGCATGGATTTTCTTAATATATGCTTCACCCTTATCAAGGACTTCCTGCACCTGAGGACTGATCCGGCTCTGCTTTTCACTCTCCTGCATTCTCTTCTGCGCCTCCTCGGCACTGCGCTGTTCCAGCGCCTTCTGCGTTTTTTCATACTGTCTGTAGGTTTCATTGCTTGTGATCAGGCAGGTTTCCTTTGTATCTGTTCTGCCTTCCGGAAACCAGCTTTTCGCGATCATATAGTGAATATCTTTTTTGACTGATTTTATGCTTCTGCCGACTGTTTTCGCCAGATCTTCAAAACTACAATATGTTTTGTGTCCCAGTGTTTTTTTGTATTTCTGAAAACGTTTCAGCCTGCCCAGACCAGTGCATCCGCTGCCGATCATCCCGACTCCGGCAAGCGTACCGATCAGCGTCACAACTGTGGAACCGACACCTCCGTGTCCCATGACTGCCTGCAGGATCTGCACCGTCAAAAGCCCTATCGCCATGCTTCCGGAAAGAATTCCTCCAAATACGATCAGTAAGATATCCTTTACTTTTTCTCCACCGGTATTACCATAAAGCTCCGGATGCATTTCTGTATTTTCGACAGTTCCCCGTACTTTCTGTGCCTGTGCTCCGGTATACGACTTATGATATCCGGCTTTCTCCGGGTGTTCTTTCTGATATTGCTTCAGGGTACTGTTTACCATCCTTGTGATCGACTGGTTCAATTCCTGATAATTGCTTGTTTTGACCGCATTTTCTATTGTTGTCTGAACTTCACGGACCTTCTGCTCTACAAAGCTGAAATCCGGTCCATTGTCATAAGATTTTTTGTCCATGCCATCCTCCTGTAAACTATTTCTTATTATACAAAAATACGGACAAAAAAACAAGGTACAGGAAAGCGTCCTGCACCTTGTCTTGAATTGAAGTTACTGTTCACTCCGTTCACAGCAACTTGGTCAAAATCCATTCCAAATCACCTACGGTGATGGGATTTTGCCCCGTATGTCTCGGGATTTTGCCATTATTCATGGCAAAACACCTCGCGGAATACTACCTGTGAACAGAAACGAATTGAATACATAATAACTTATTCGATAACTTTGATCCATCCTTCCGGAGCTTCGATACGTCCCATCTGGATTCCGGTAAGTGTCTCGTAAAGTTTCTTTGTGGTCGGTCCCATTTCTTCCATTCCGCTTGGGAAACAGATTTCTTTGCCGTGGTCTACGATCTTTCCGACTGGAGAGATAACTGCTGCAGTACCGCAAAGTCCGCATTCTGCAAAATCTTTTACTTCGTCCAGATATACTTCACGTTCTTCGACTTTCAGTCCGAGATAATGTTCTGCAACATAGATCAGAGAACGGCGTGTGATAGATGGAAGAATACTGTTGGACTTCGGTGTTACAACGGTGTTGTCCTTTGTAACAAAGATGAAGTTTGCTCCACCTGTCTCTTCAACTTTTGTTCTTGTAGCAGAATCAAGATACATATTTTCGTCATAACCCTGACGATGTGCATCCATGATTGCATGAAGGCTCATTGCATAATTCAGACCGGCTTTGATGTGTCCTGTTCCATGCGGTGCGGCACGGTCAAAATCTGTAACACGGATCGTGATCGGTTTTGCACCGCCCTTGAAATACGGTCCAACCGGTGTGGTAAGGATACGGAACTGATATTCATCAGCCGGTTTTACGCCGATAACAGGGTTGCTTCCGAACATGTACGGACGTACATAAAGTGTTGCACCTGAGCCGTATGGCGGTACATAAGCTTCATTTGCTTTGATTGTCTGTACGACAGCATCAACGAAACGATCTTCCGGGAATACCGGCATTTCCAGTCTTCTTGCAGAATTTGCAAGACGCTCTGCGTTGAGATCCGGACGGAATGTTACGATATGTCCGTCTTCTGTTGTATAGGCTTTCATACCTTCAAATACAGTCTGTGCATACTGGAATACACATGCACACTCATTCAGTGTAACATTCGGATCTGTGGTCAGAGTTCCTTCGTCCCATTTACCATCTTTGAAGTTGGCAACATAACGATAATCTGTCGGAATATAGCCGAATCCGATGCTGCCCCAGTCAATGTTCTTTTTTTCCATAATATATCTTCCTCCATTCGTATGGATATCTTTGCTACCCATTTTAGCACTTTATTGTGGTGACTTCAATGTAAAAATCACAGAGAAAAAGATTTATTTTACTCTTTCATATTTTACGAAGGAATATTCCAGATCAAAATAGGTCTGCTCGTCACTCTCGGCAGTGATCTTCCATTCCGGCATCTCGTCAAGATTCGGAAAATAACTGTCTGCCTCATATCCGAAGTCAATCTTTGTCACATGGGCGGTATCGCAGTACGGAAGAAGCTGTTTGTATACGCTGTCCCCGCCGATACAGTACACTTCCTCAGACGGATATTTCTTAATTTCCTCAAGAAGTTCCTCAATTGTATGAACGATGATCGCATCTTTCACTTTGTAATTTTTGTTTCCGGTAAGCACGATATTGGTTCTGTTTTTCAACGGAAGACCATTCGGAAAACTTTCCAGTGTCTTACGTCCCATGACAACCACCTTACCGGTAGTTTCCTGGCGAAACATCTTCATATCTGCCGGAATGCTTACCAGAAGTTTGTTGTCTTTGCCGATTGCCCAGTTTTTATCTGCTGCTACGATAATATTCATTTTAATGTTCCTTTCTCAAAGTAAGTTTCTCCCCGATCTGCACGTTTCAGACCGCGATCGGAATATTTTTGATCTGTGGCCAGGTCTGATAATTTTCTACGATCAGATCATCCGTTGTAAAATCATAGAAATTTTTGATTTCCGGGTTAAGTTTCACGGTCGGTGCCGGATAAGGTGTACGGCTGATCAGCTCTTTGATCACCGGTACATGGCGGTCATAAATATGACAATCTGCAATTACATGTACAAGCTCACCTGCTTCCATGCCACATACCTGCGCGATCATCATCAGAAGGATGGAATACTGGCATACATTCCAGTTGTTTGCTGCCAGAATATCCTGTGAACGCTGATTCAGCACCGCATTCAATGTAAGTTTATCTTTTCCCGGTTCTTTCGTCACATTAAAAGTCATGGAATATGCACATGGATACAGATTCATCTCATGAAGATCCTGATGCACATAAATATTAGTCATAATACGACGACTGTACGGATTATTTTTCAGATCGTATAATACACGGTCCACCTGATCCATCATACCTTCTTTGTACTGATGTTTTACCTGTAACTGATAGCCATATGCCTTGCCGATCGAACCATTTTCATCTGCCCAGCTGTCCCAGATATGGCTGTGCAGATCATGGATATTATTGGATTTTTTCTGCCAGATCCATAAAATTTCGTCCATTGCACTCTTCAGAGCTGTCTTTCGCAGAGTCAGCGCCGGAAATTCTTTGCGCAGATCATAGCGGTTCACTACACCGAATCTTTTGATCGTATATGCCGGTGTGCCGTCCTCCCATACAGGTCGTACTTTTTCGCCTTCCGTACTTGTTCCGTTTTCGATTACGTCTTTACACATATTAATAAAAGTAACATCTGCTAAACTCATTCTACTTCTCCCTTCATTTCCCCATCATATAGATTTATATTCTCCGGATCCGCTTTCGGTCCCGGCTCTGTACCATTTCCGTATAAATTATAACACATCACAACATAAGATGCACCTTCTGAAAATTCCAGCGCATCATAGATATTCGTTACTGTTCACTCCGTTCACGGCAACAGATATTCATCTTTTTCTCCTGACATTCTTTTTGACACTGTTTCTTTCCATTTTACCATCTATCTTTTTTTCTGTGAACCTCCAGATTCATTTAAAAAATCATGTATTTTCAGCATTTTTATCATTTTTTCTTATCTTTACTTTTTTCCGGAGCCATGCTATATTAAAACCCATGAAAATACTGATTACACTTTTGAAACCCTTATCTTTTCTTCCTGCGCTTCTTATGATGTATCTGATTTTTTCATTTTCAGCCCAGACCGGGGAGGTGTCCGGGGAACTAAGTTACAAGATCAGTTATAAGATCGCAGAAACCAAAAGTGAGGTTTTACATGAAAACAAAGATTCTTATGAATTAAGCTATGAAGCAGACAATATTCATTTTTACGTACGAAAAGCTGCACACATGACCGAATATTTTCTTCTGGCCGTAGCAGTTTCTTTTCCGCTTTATGTTTATCGCATCCGCGGCATCTGGCTGTTCTTTCTTGCCGGCATCTTCTGTGTCGGTTTCGCCGGACTTGACGAATATCACCAGTCCTTTGTTGCCGGCCGTGGTCCGTCTGTCAGGGATGTCTGTATCGACAGTTCAGGCGCATTGATCGGGATCATTATGGTTCAGCTTTTTTGCTGGTCCTCCTTACATGCACCCGGTTCTTCTTCACGCAAACGTAAAAAAAGCCGCAAAAAGCGCCGCAGATCCTGATTCTGCGACGCTTTATCTTATCTATAAGAACCTCTGTCGATGTTCTTATTCTTCTTTTTCTGTATCGGCCTGTGTTTCTGTCTTTTCGGCATCATCCAGACCTTCCGCAAGTCTTGCACGATCTGCAATACTCATGGTTTTCTTTTCTTTTGCCGGCTGTGTTTCCCTGATGATCTGCGCCTGTGCCTCCTGCTCTGCACGTTTTTCCTTCTCACGACGAAGATAATTTCTTCCACCGACAAAAAGCATTACAGCACCGACAACGATAAATGCGCCACCTGCTGCAAAAAATCCCCAGCTTCCGCCCTCAACTCCATCCAGCACATTTTTACAGAGCCGATATCCTGTATACACAAGATAGCATCCTGCCAGGATCATAAGTATCATACTTCTGGTCGGTACTTCCTGTTTCTTTTTTTCCTGCGGAGCTTCACCGGAAGTCGTCACTTCTGTCTCCTGCTCTGTCATTTTATCCTGTTCACTCATTATGCCTCTCCTTTTTTCTCTGCCTTAGTCTCTGTTTCTGCCTCTGTCTTTTCCTTCTCAGACTTCCTGTCTTCTGAGAGGACCGGTTCTTTTTCTTTTGCCAGACGACCGTAAATTCTGGTCACTTCTCTCATATGGTACAGTGTTGTCTCGGAAATCTGGTTCTTGGTAAGTCTCCATTTCCAGTTGTCACCAAGTGTAGACGGTGCATTCATACGGGCTTCATTGCCAAGACACAGATAATCCTGAATCGGGATGATTGCAAGTTCTGCCACACTTGACAATGCCGTACGAATCAGCGCCCATACACAGTCATTGACCGGCTGCTCATAACAATTTATGTACTCTCTGACAAATTTCAGATCATGTCCCTGAAGGTTTTCGAGCCAGCCTTTTGTTGTTTCATTATCATGTGTTCCTGTATAAACGACACAGTTGCTGTCATATTTATATGGAAGATAACTGCTGTCCTCACTTCCATCAAAAGCAAACTGCAATACTTTCATTCCCGGGAATCCACTTTCTTTCAGCATTTCCAGAACACTTTCTGTAAGGAATCCAAGATCCTCGGCGATCACGCGCAGCTCTTTGATTTCTTTATGCAAAGCGCGGAACAGTTCCATACCCGGTCCCTTTTCCCATTCACCGTTTTCGGCAGTCTCATCCCCATACGGGATTGCATAATACTTATCAAATCCGCGAAAATGGTCAATACGCACAACATCATAAAGCTTAAGACTGTGGCTCATTCGCTGAACCCACCAGCCATAATTGTCTTTTTTCAGTTTTTTCCAGTCATACAGAGGATTTCCCCAAAGCTGTCCTATCGCAGAAAATGCATCCGGCGGACATCCCGCAACCGCTTTCGGATTATAGTCTTCATCAAACTGGAGCATCTCCGGATTTGCCCATGCATCTGAGCTGTCCAATGCTACATAAATCGGTACATCTCCGATGATCTGAATGCCTTTCTCGTTGGCATATTCTTTAAGTTTGTTCCACTGCGTGGTAAAGCAATACTGCTGAAAACTGTAGAATCCGACTTCTTCTGCCAGTTCTTTCTCCGCTTCTTTTACTGCTTTTGAATGGCGGTCTTTTAATTCTTCCGGCCAGTCGATCCAGCACTTGCCGTTCTGAGCATTCTTGATTGCCATAAACAGGCAGTAATCCAGAAGCCAGTCTTTTTCTTTTTTCAAAAATACCGCATAATCCGGATCATTTTTTAAATCAGCTCTTTCATATGCTTTACGGAGCAGTTTGTAACGGGACAGATACATCTTCTCATAATCAACATAGGATTCACTTCCACCCCAGTCACAGCTTTCACATTCTTCTTTTGTCAGTAATTTCTTATCAATCAAAGTCTCCAGATCAATAAAATACGGGTTTCCTGCAAATGTGGACACTGACTGATACGGAGAATCCCCATATCCGGTCGGTCCCAGCGGAAGGATCTGCCAGTACTGCTGTCCGGCCTTCTTCAGCTGATCTACAAAATCATAGGCCTCCTTTGAAAAACATCCGATTCCATACTTTGACGGAACACTGGATATCCCCATCAAAATGCCGCTTGCTCTCATTTTATCTCCTCCAAATCTGGTAAATATTCACAAAAATGTAACTGTTCAGTACCCTCACAGTTACGAGTCAAAATGCATTCCAAATCACCTTCGGTGATGGCATTTTGCCTTATATGTCTCGGGATTTTGGCAAAAAACATGCCAAAACGCCTCGCGGGATACTACCTTCTGAATAATTACACAAAAATCATTATACCAGAATTGTTGCTATTTTAAAATCCTTTTTTCTTTATGTAGACGGCAATATCCTTCCAGACTTTTTCGTGATCCTTTTCATTCAGAATTTCATGCCTCATGCCCGGATAGAGCTTGCCTTTGACATCCAGATAACCGGCTCTGCGCATCGCATGGACAGCACCCGCAAACTTACGTACATTACCAAGACACGGATCCTCTGCTCCACTTATAAAAAGAACCGGCATTTTGGATCGTGTACATCTCCAGCCGTGAACATCATATGCCTTTTTCATCAGATCAAACAAAGCCAGGTATGCATCATCTGTAAAAGTAAATCCGCATAAATCTGATTCGGTATATGCTTTATAAACTTCCGGATCTGAACAGATCCACGAATTTCTGTTCCCTTCGCCGCGGAATTTCATTGCATACGCGCCAAGCGACATTGCCTCAAGCAGTTTACTTTTATGATGCGCACCCAGAATTCTGCCTTCAACACAGGCAATCGCCTTACCGAGCGGTCTCGCTTTGTTTTCACTCGGAGAGCCACAGACGATCAGCATATCGATACAGTCATCATGCTCTGCTGCAAAAGCACGAACCGCCAGAGATCCCATGCTGTGCCCAAACAAAATCACAGGGAGGTTCGGAAAATGCCTGTGTATTTCTTTATTTACTGTCCCGATATCCTGAAGCATCGCCTCTGCTCCGCCGCCATACATATATCCCAGATCATCCGGATTCTTCACGCTCTTTCCATGTCCGCGATGATCATGAATAACTGTTATGTACCCTTTTTCCGCCAGATATTCCATAAAAGGAATATAACGTTCTTTATGCTCACTCATTCCATGAACCAGTTGAACCACTGCTCTGTACTCTGTCTTTTCTTCCGGCATGATGCATAACGCAGAAATTTCCAGTCCGTCTGCCTCTGACAGAAATGTACCTTCCTGTTTCCTTATCATGTTTTTTCCTCCACAGTTTTATCGGTAGTTTCTTATATATTATAGTCTTCATTGTAGAGTGGGTAATTGACCTTGTCAAGCAATGCAGGCTTCTGTTATAATGAAATTTATACAAATAGAAAACTTTTTAACCTGAACTTCATAAGGAGGAAATATGGATACAAACAATCAGGAATTTTATGAGGATGAGGAAGTGCAGGAAATTCCAGTCCGAAAGAAAAAGAAGAAAAAAGGACTGATCATCTTTCTGGTCATCCTTATTCTGGTTATCGCGGGCGGCGCCGGATATTACTTCTACGAGCGTCAGAAACCAATTGAAACTACAAAAGATTATCTCGAAAACATGCGCGCAATGAATTTTGACGGCATGAAGGCTCTTCTGCAGAGTAATGATATGTCCGCACTTGATGACGCTGACATCACAAGTAATGCCTACACCTCATTTTTCAAAAAAATCAACGAAAAAATGAGCTACAAGATCACAAAAACAAGCTTCCACATCCAGAACGGAACCGCTTCTGTAACTGCACATATCCGCTACATTGACGGTGCTAACATTTACAAAGAAACCATTACAGAGTTTTTGAAACAGATCGTTTCCACCGCATTTTCCGGATCAACACTTACCGAAGAAGAAACTGAGCAGAAACTTGCAACCCTGCTCGAAGAGAAATCTTCTACTGTAGAAGACAAATTTACAGAAACTGACATTACTTACCCGGTAATTGAAGCTGACGGTCAGTGGAAAATCGTTACCCTTGATGCCGATACTGTAAGAGTCATGTCTGCAAACTTTACCAACGTACAGGATGAGATTGACCAGTCCCTTGCGGATCTGAACAATCCTGACGTAGCAGCCGAAAGTGCAACTCCGAGCAGTACCACAAGCATAGATATGGAAAATGATCATTTCACACTGAAACTTACTCAGTTCCGTATCGCACAGGAAATCGACGACAGCAACTGCCTGATGCTCTACTGTGATTACACCAACAACAGCAGTTCCACTTCAAGCGCACTTGTCGATGTACAGCTATCTGCATCGCAGAACGGAGAAAAGCTTTCTCCTGCAGTACCAAAAGAAGATGATCCGGCGATCAACAACTACATTGCAGAAGTTGAACCCGGCAATACCGTAACGATCTGTTATGCATTTTCTCTGAATGATAAATCCGATGTCACGCTGGAAGCATCTGAAGCTTTTGCATTCGGAGACGGCAACGTCACTTCACAGACAATCAAATTACAGTAAAATAAATTTTCAAAAAAATTCGCAGCAGAAAATCTGCTGCGAATATTTTTTTGCAATTATGGAATACTAGCACTGTGAAAGGATGGTGACTTATGGGAAATAAATTCTTACAGTATTTTTCACTTACAATTACCATAATCGGTGCGATCAACTGGGGCCTGATCGGTTTTTTCAATCTGAACCTCGTTGCCCTTCTTTTTGGCAGTATGAGCTGGCTTTCCCGTATTATCTACGGTCTGGTCGGAATCTGTGGTCTGTATCTTCTGTCTTTTTACGGACTGATTGATCAGGACAGAACTGCTTCCTGATCAGCAGGATTCCAGAGCCACCTTCATCATATTTTCGAAGGATTCCTGTCTCGCCAGTGAAGAAAGCTCTTCATGTGTCACGAAAGAATCTGAAATTGTCAGAAGGCAGGCTGCATTTTTTCCAAGAAGCTTCGCATTGTGAAACAGTGCGAAGCTTTCCATTTCTACACACTCGCACTGATGTTTCCGATAAAGTTCCCGGAAATCGTCCATATTATCTTCTACATAAAACACATCAGAGGAATGAACTCTCGCCGGTTTTAGCGGTATCTGCAAGCGTTCTGCTGTCTCAAGGATCTTGGCATTAAGTTCTTTTGACGGATACATTACATCATCCTGACATCCGTTCTGTACTTTTGCAAAGCTGGATTGGCTCCATGCACTGTCCGCAAGAACTACGTCATACACTGCCAGGCGGTCTGTATATGCGCCGGCCGATCCAATACGGATAATATTTTCCACATCATAAAACTTAAACAGTTCATAAGAATAAATCCCCATGGACGGCATGCCCATTCCACTTGCCATTACAGTAAGTTTCTTACCTTTGTACGTTCCGGTATAACCATATACATTCCGGACTTTATTTACAAGTTTTGCATTCTCCAGAAAGTGCTCGGCTACATACTTGGCACGAAGCGGATCACCCGGCATGATGACCGTTCCTGCGATTTCCTCTTTTTTTGCTTCAATGTGCGGGGTTGGTATCGGCATATTTCATTCCTCCTTATTCTTATAATAGAAAAAAAAGGACTCTGAAATCTCAGAGTCCTCAAGAGCGATAGACGGGGCTCGAACCCGCGGTCTCGACCTTGGCAAGGTCGCGC
>ERZ1106941.233-NODE-233-length-87599-cov-14.448357_pt1 | contig 87599 bp, 63 predicted proteins | sample MGYA00403670_ERZ1106941 | MGnify/ENA primary metagenome ERZ1106941 (study PRJEB35170, sample SAMEA104062400) | human gut metagenome | biome: human gut; feature: human-associated habitat; material: faeces | place: Denmark | collected 2012-06-04 ...
ATTCTTTTTTGGAATTTCAGGGTTGTCATGTTGTTAATTTTTCAAGGTTCTTTATGTTCTCGCCTCTCAGCGACAACTTCTAAATACTATCACATTCATTTCTTAATGTCAACAACTTTTTCATCTTTTTTCAAGTCATTTCGTCAGCTCTTATGAACTGATTTCGTATCATAATCGGGAGATTATAAATCGAATAAATCTTAAAATCTGATGTTTTACAGATGTTTCTGACACCGTCTCACGCGACAGCTTTTATAAGATACCACCATCATTTTACAATGTCAAGCACTTTTATCCGTAATTTCAAAAAAGTTTAAAAGTTTAAAAAAGTGCTCAGCAACTCTCTTTATGCATCTTCCTACTAATAAATAACTCAGACGTCAATCTCTGCTTTTACGCAATGATCGACGTCTGATCTATATAATCTGATCTATATGTACTCCAGTGCCTGTTGTATATTGGCCACACCCACTACTTTCATATCACCAAGGTCTTTCATCTTCTTTACATTATCCATATTTGACTTTGGTATTATGCATGTCTTGAATCCCATCTTTGCTGCCTCGCGCACTCTCTGCTCCGCTCCGGAAACTCCGCGCACTTCACCTGAAAGCCCCATCTCGCCAAACATAACCATATCTGATGGTATAGCACGGTTCTTAAAACTCGACACCAGTGCAAATACTATTCCAAGATCTGCAGATGGATCATCAAGTCTCATGCCACCGGCAATATTCACATAGGCATCGCATCCCGCCATAACTATTCCGCCTCGCTTCTCGAGCACTGCAAGAAGCAGATTCACTCTATTGTAATCGAGTCCTACACTGGTACGCCTTGGAAGATTGAAGCTCGACTGGCAGACCAGCGCCTGTATCTCTAGAAGTATAGGTCTTGTTCCCTCCATCGTACACACTACGACGGAACCCGACGTGTCATCCGGTCTTCCATCAAGCATCAACTGTGATGGATTCTTCACTTCCGCAAGGCCATTTCCCTTCATCTCAAATACACCGATCTCATTCGTCGATCCAAATCTATTCTTCACAGCCCGAAGTACTCTAAAGCCTGCATTGCGCTCGCCCTCAAAATAGAGAACTGTATCAACCATGTGCTCAAGGGTTCTTGGTCCCGCCACAGTTCCCTCCTTTGTCACATGTCCGACTATAAATATTGCTATTCCTGTCTGTTTCGCCATTCTCATGAGTCTGGCTGTCACTTCCTTCACCTGGGATACGCTTCCCGGCGCAGACTCTATATCATCCGTTACTATCGTCTGTATAGAATCTATGACAATGATCTTAGGCGTGTCTTTCTTGACATATTCCTCCACATCCTCAAGATTATTGACACAGAGAAGCAGCATATCCTTTGTAAATCTTCCTATACGCTCCGCCCTCATCTTTATCTGTGAAAGGGATTCCTCACCCGACACATACAGTATCTTCTGTCCCATCTCGGACATGTTTCTGCACATCTGCAGCAATATGGTGGACTTGCCTATTCCTGGATCTCCTCCCACAAGCACCAGTGAACCACTCACTATTCCGCCGCCTAACACTCTGTTTAATTCGCCTATTCCTGTGGTAAATCGTGTCTCGTCGGTCGTCTCAACCTCTAAAATGCTTGTAGGCGCCACGACAGTCCTTCTACCGGACTGACTCTTGGCGCCTACCGTCACTTTCTCCTCACAAAATGAATTCCAGGCCTTGCATCCAGGGCACTGCCCCATCCACTTTGTCGATTCAAATCCACATTCCTGGCAAAAAAACACCTGTTTTCCTTTTGCCATAAATATTCTCCTGTGAAACTCTCTTTATAATCCTAATAACAGATATTAAGATTCTCTGTTATCCTATTGATCTTATTATTTCTTCCAAATCGGTCTAACCTATCTGTTTAATCAAAAGCTCTCTTTACGTCTACCTTGACAGGTCTTCCCTCTTCGAGATCAACACTTATGCTCATCTTGCCACCAAGATTAGTCTTGTTCTTGCCGACATATACATCATCGACATGAACCTTGTACTCTGTCTCTGGCTCAAGCTCAAGTGTTATAGATGCATTCTCCGGTCCCTCGACAACAAATGTTACATCATTCTCGTCTGCCTTGAAACCATGTACTGCTGTTCCCGGAACTGACTCGTACACGAACAGACCGTTCTTCTCAAGCTTTGTGATCTCATTGAATGTCTTTATCTTGTATATATCTCCCTGAAACTCAAAGCCATCCTTCTTGGTCTTTGATCCAAGTTCATAATTACCAAATTCTAATGAATCTTCCTGTACATTTATCAAATCGCTTACTACTGCCATTTAAATTTCTCCTCCTGTTTTTTACTATCCGTTAGTGCTTTTCATTATACAGTAACGGGATGCATTTTTCTACATAATTATGCATTTTCACTAAATTTTAATATTATTTTCTACTTCGTAAGCACGCCACATATATCGAACCAATTAGTCTTCTATATTCCTTTGTTTTGCAGTAAGTGATACTTTTTCAGTCACGGAGCCATTTTCACCCTTGATCTTCTTGACCGTCACAGTAACCACTTCACCTTTATGGACACCTCCGGCAAGTATAGCCTCCGCTAGTTCATCCTCGACATATGTCTGTATTGCACGCCTTAATGGTCTTGCACCGTACTTCTTGTCATATCCCTTCTCAAAGATATATTTCTTCATATTATCAGTAAACTTAAGTTCTATATCCATCTGAGCCTGAACTCTGTTTTTGAGTTCCTTCAGCATAAGTCCTGCTATGTCACGCACATTCTTCTCGCTGAGCGCATGGAACACGATGGTATCATCAATTCTGTTGAGAAACTCAGGCTTGAACGTCCTCTTGAGCTCATCCATGACGTTTTTCTTCATGTCCTCATGTTCCTTGTTGTCATCCTGTACTGTGACAAATCCAAGCTGTTTAGGATCTATAATTCTCTGGGCGCCTGTATTTGACGTCATGATGATAATAGTGTTCTTGAAATCCACCTTTCTTCCCTGTGAATCAGTTATATGACCGTCATCGAGAACCTGCAAGAGTATGTTGAACACATCGCTGTGCGCTTTCTCTATCTCGTCGAACAGTATCACTGAGTACGGATTTGTTCTCACCTTTTCACTGAGCTGTCCGCCTTCCTCAAATCCTACATATCCCGGAGGTGAACCGATAAGTTTTGACACACTGTGTTTTTCCATGTATTCCGACATGTCAACTCTGATAAGCGCATCCTCACTTCCAAATACTACATCTGCGAGTGCCTTTGAAAGTTCTGTTTTACCCACACCTGTCGGACCGAGAAACAGAAATGTTCCTATAGGTCTTCTTGGATCCTTAAGGCCTACCCTGCTTCTCTTTATCGCTTTTGCAACGGCGGACACGGCTTCTTCCTGTCCCACCACACGTTTGTGAAGTTCAGTTTCAAGCTTTTCAAGTCTCTTTGACTCCTTCTCGGTTAGTTTGCTGACAGGTATCTTCGTCCACACTGAGACAACGTCAGCTATGTCATTTTCCCCAACAATAATGTTGTGTCTTCCTGCCAACTGACTACGAGCCGTCTTCTTCGCAAGTTCTTCCTGTCTGTGTCTTATATTTGCCGCCTCTTCTATGTTGCCAGAAATGAGTGCAGTCTCAAGATCACTGTCAAGTGTCGCAAGTTCTGCCACACTCCTGTCCTGAACAATTCCCTGGGCAGAAAATCCAAGCCGTCTCCTGGAGCATGCTTCATCCATCAGGTCTATCGCCTTGTCCGGAAGGAATCTGTCCGTGATATATCTTACAGACAAATCTACAGCCGCTTCTACTGCCTCATCACTTATCTCTACTCCGTGATGCTGCTCATAGCACGATCTCAGTCCCTTAAGTATATCAACAGCCTCATCCCTTGTCGGTTCTTCGACATTCACCGGCTGAAATCTTCTCTCAAGAGCTGCATCTTTCTCAATGTATTTTCTGTACTCAGCTATTGTTGTGGCACCTATCATCTGTATCTCACCGCGTGAAAGCGATGGTTTAAGTATATTTGAGGCATCTATGGCGCCCTCTGCATCTCCTGCGCCAACCAGTGTATGGAGCTCGTCTACAAACAGGATAACATCCCCAGACATCATTACCTCCTGGATGACCTTCTTGATCCTGTCCTCAAATTCACCGCGGTATTTGGAACCTGCAAGCATTCCAGATATATCGAGGGACAACAGTCTCTTGCCCTTCACCGTATCCGGCACATTGCCACGACTTATCATATAAGCTATGCCTTCCACCACCGCAGTTTTTCCAACTCCCGGCTCCCCTACTAGACAAGGATTATTCTTCATTCTCCTGCTGAGTATCTGCATGACTCTTTGGATCTCCTTCTCCCTTCCAACAACAGGATCCAAATTTCCATGTCTTGCTTCCATGGTGATATCCCTTGAATACTTATCTAGTGTTGGTGTGGAAACGCCCAATTTTGCCTTCTTCTTTTTGACGGATGCATATTCCTTCTTTGCTGCATTTGCGTCCATTCCACAAGTCATCAATATATCTATATATACCTTCTGTATATTGATCTTCTCTATCTGCATAAGCCTCACAGCAACGCAGCTCTGAACCTTTAGTATGGCAAGCAGCAAATGCTCTGTTCCGACTTCGTCAGATGACAGTCTTGTCGCCTCCGCCTGTGCATCCTCAAGTATCTGTCTTGCCGTCTCAGTATATTTGTCCTTTTCCCTGGTGACTGTCCCACCCGGTTCCAAAATGAACTTCAACGCATGTGCCACCTTTGCTATATCCAGTCCGTTATTATTCAATATGCTGTACGCTGTTGTATCCGAGACCGACGCCAGAGCCAGTATCATATGTTCACTTCCTACAAAGTTCTGTCCCAGCTTTCGCGCTACTTTGTTAGCCTCTTTTAAAACTAACTCCGTTTCTTTGCTATATGGCAATTTCATAAATCTCACCTCGCCTATCACAGTTTTTTAACTTCGCACTCTCATACAGAGTAAAAAAGGTTTTGAAACATTATATCTCAAAACCTCTTTTGTGTGTATAAATATTTGTTTATAATTTCATGTCTGCAACTTCAAACCTCAAAAGTTATCCTACTGCTCGTCAATAGCTTTTCCTATATCGTGTCTCATATACTTATTGTCAAATGTGATCCACTCAGTTGCAGCATATGCATTTGCACGTGCCTCGAAGAGATCCTTGCCCTTTGCTGTAACACCGAGTACACGGCCACCATTTGTCACGATTTCATCGCCGTCAAACTTTGTTCCGGCATGGAATACAAAGTAGTCATCCTTACCGTCAAAATTCTCGAGCCCGTGTATAGGATAACCCTTCTTATATGATACAGGATAACCGTCTGATGCAAGAACGACACAAACTGCCGCATTGTCCTCAAACTGAAGATCTATCTTATCAAGTGTTCCATCGATACATGCCTCCATGACATCGATGATATCATTCTTCATACGTGGAAGTACTACCTGAGCCTCCGGATCGCCAAATCTTGCGTTGTACTCAAGAACCTTAACACCGTTAGGTGTCATCATAAGTCCGCAGAACAGAACTCCCTTGAATTCTCTGCCCTCAGCCTTCATAGCTGCCATAGTCGGCTTGTAGATATTCTCCATGCAGTACTCGTCTATATCTTTTGTATAGAAAGGACTTGGTGAGAATGTTCCCATCCCGCCAGTGTTGAGTCCCTGATCTCCATCCTTTGCTCTCTTGTGATCCTGCGCTGATGTCATAGGCTTGATAGTTGTTCCATCACAGAAACAGAGAACTGATACTTCACGTCCCGTCATGAACTCCTCTATAACCATAGTATTGCCCGCTGAACCAAAGTGCTTGTCAAGCATGATCTCCTTGACACCTGCCTTTGCCTCCTCAAGGTCATTGCATATGAGAACGCCCTTTCCAAGTGCAAGTCCGTCAGCCTTTAAAACTATAGGGAATGTAGCTGTCTCAAGATACTTGATCGCTGAGTCTGGATCTGTAAAATTCTCATAAGCCGCTGTCGGTATACCATACTTCTTCATGAGATCCTTGGAGAATGCCTTTGATCCCTCTATGATCGCCGCATTCGCACGAGGTCCAAAAGCTCTGATACCAGCTGCCTCAAATGCATCAACCGCACCTGCAACAAGTGGATCATCCGGTGCTACCACTACCAGATCAATCTCCTTCTCCTTTGCAAATGCAACCAGCTTGTCAAAATCCATCACACCTATATCAACGCACTCTGCAAGTGCTGCGATACCTGCGTTGCCAGGTGCACAATATATCTTGGATACTTTATCGCTCTTTGAAATACTTGTAACTATAGCATGCTCTCTTCCGCCGCTTCCTACTACCAATACTTTCATGGATATTCCTCCTAATCTTCCACGACTGCTATACCATCTTCCACATGAACCTTGCCGTGGGCTATCTTATCTATAACCGCAGGCAGAAGCTTCCACTCAGCCTGCTCCATAACACGTTGCTGAAGAACCTTTGGTGTATCTCCATTCTGTACTGCAACTGCCTTCTGCATTATGATAGGACCTGTGTCAGTACCTTTATCTACAAAATGAACCGTTGCACCTACAACCTTTACACCTCTTGCGAGAGCTGCCTCATGAACTTTAAGTCCATAGTAGCCTGTTCCGCAGAACGCCGGTATGAGTGATGGGTGTATGTTTACTATCTTGTTCGGATATGCATCTATCACTATCTCAGGTATGACCACAAGATATCCTGCGAGGACTATGAGATCCGCACCAGTCTCCTGAAGTTTTGCGAGAAGTACCTCGTTAAACTCTGCGCGGTCTGCGTAATCCTTAGGGCTTACGACCTCCGCTGCTATCCCTGCCTTCTTCGCCCTCTCAAGAGCAAATGCATTCCTGTTGTTGCTTATGACTGCAACTATCTCTGTATCTGTTATGACTTTATTCTCTATGGCATCTATTATGGCCTGAAGATTGGTTCCGCCGCCTGATACCAGAACTGCAACCTTTAGCATAAGTCTACTCCCTTTTCACCAGCTACAACTGTACCGAGAACAAATGCCTTGTCACCGGCAGCTTCTATAGCTGCAATAGTCTTATCTGCGTCTGCAGTGTCTATAGCAAGACACATACCAACTCCCATGTTGTATGTGTTGTACATCATATGCTCATCTATATCGCCTTTCTTTGCAAGAAGCTTGAATATAGCTGGCACCTCATATGAATCCTTCTTAACCTGAGCACGAACTCCGTCCGGAAGCATTCTTGGGATATTCTCATAGAATCCACCACCTGTGATGTGGCTGCATCCCTTGATAGTAATGCCTGCATCCTTCACTGACTTGAGAGCCTTTACATAGATTCTTGTAGGCTCAATAAGTGCCTCACCAAGTGTCTTACCAAGCTCGTCGTAATATGTATCAAGAGATTCCTTTGTCATCTCGAAAACCTTTCTTACAAGTGAGAAACCGTTGCTATGCACTCCACTTGAAGCGATACCTATAAGTGTATCTCCAGGCTTGATGCTCTCTCCTGTAATAAGATCCTTCTTCTCAACAACACCTACTGCAAATCCTGCAAGGTCGTACTCATCCTCAGGCATAAGTCCCGGATGTTCTGCTGTCTCACCACCTACGAGGGCAGCTCCCGACTGGTTGCATCCCTCTGCAACGCCGCTTACTATAGTTGCAATCTTCTCTGGATAATTTTTACCACACGCTATATAGTCGAGGAAGAAAAGTGGCTCTCCACCAGAACATGCGATATCATTTACACACATTGCAACTGCATCGATTCCGATAGTATCATGCTTATCCATAATATAAGCCAGCTGAACCTTTGTTCCGCATCCGTCTGTTCCTGACAGAAGTATAGGCTCTTCCATGTCTTTGATCTTAGCAAGGCTAAATGCTCCTGCAAATCCACCTATTCCGCCAAGCACCTCAGGTCTCATGGTAGTCTTGATGTGCTTCTTCATAAGCTCCACCGACTTGTATCCAGCTTCAATATCTACTCCGGCATTCTTGTAATCCAATTTCTTATCCTCCTGTTATCCGTTTTTGGCTGGCGCGATCAACAGTGACCATACATGATCACTTATATCAGTGCCACGCCCCACCTTCATCATATGGGAGTTCACTCCCATTCAAACATTCCCATAAATTATAGATTATAAAGATTGCTTTGTAAACCTTTTCATTATTACAAATTGCTAATAAATATAGCATGTGTTATAATTACAACAGGCTGTGATTTGAATTAGGTCAAAATTATTTACGAATAAATTATCAACAATTTTGGTCAACGGTAATTATAATACAAAGGAGTGCCCAGATGACTAACAACAGACTTAACATAGGAATATTTACATGTCATATCGATAATGACTATGCTATCGAAGTATGCAAGGGGGCTGAATTTGCAGCAAAAGAACTGGACTGCAATCTCATAGTCTTCCCAGGTATGTTCCTCAACGCTTCCTTTAATGATCCAGCCAATCAATTATATGACTATCAGTATAATTCTATTTTTTACTACGCCCATCCTGAGTGTCTCGATGCACTCATAGTATCCGTGGGAGCTATCTCTTCGTTTTTATCAGAAAAGGATATCCATGCGTTTCTCTCTCATTTTGAGGGAATACCTATCCTTACGCTGGAAGAAAAGCTTGATGAATACCCATGCATCATGACTGATAATCACGTGGGCATGAGAACTGCGATAGAACATCTCATAAATGAACACCACAGTCAGCATATCTGCTTTGTCGCTGGCAAGGAGAACAATTCAGACAGCAACCAACGTTTAAACATATACCGCGAAGTTCTTTCGGAACATGGATATACAGTCACTGACAATATGATAGTACACGGAGACTTCTCCGAATACTGTGGTTCCGAGATCGGTACCCTCATAGATAATAATCCAGACATGGATGCCATTGTATTTGCAAATGACCAGATGGCTATAGCCGGTTACGCTGAACTCAGGAAAAGAGGACTTCGCATAGGTGAGAATCTGTCTGTTATCGGTTTTGATGATTCCACATCATCTGTCAACATGGATCCGCCTCTCACAACCGTAAATATCAATTCCTGTGAGCTTGGCTACCGCGCTATCTATGGAGCTGTAAGTCTTGCAAAGACCGGGGCTGCCAGATCTGAAACAATGAATTCTCATTTTATAAAGAGACTTTCATGTGGATGCAGATTGTGCCGTGAGAATGATATAGTCTCCACCCCTGCAGAGCTTCTTTCACTGAGTGACTCAGAGATAGTAGACATACTGGATCATACACTCTTTGATGAGATCAGGGATTCCTTCTTCTCACACAAGGTTATCGAATCATTCAGCGATATATTTGCAGATATTATCAGGGTGCTTAAGAGCGACAGGTCCGATCCATATCTTCAAAGAAATATAATCGACAAGATAAAGAATCGTCTAGAGTCCAACATAACGGATTTCTACCCTGTCCAGAAGATCACCTACATGTTCAGGGAGATGGCTTCCATATTCTCCAGCTGTAGCATGAGCCCGGCCAGAAGGCTTGAATTCAACAATCTGAATGCAGCTATCACCAATGCCCTGTCACTGTTTATGTCAAACAGTCTGCATAATCAGATGCAGGAGAACAGGATTCTTGGATGGTCGTCCATATACATAACAAGAGATACTCTCACTTACGGAGACGATCTCAACAAAACTTACTCTTCTATCCTTAATAAACTCAAAGCTCTGAATTATAACGGAGCATACATATACACCTACGATGATGAGATAAAGATCACCGACTCAGGAAGCTGGATTGTTCCAAAGTCACTGTTCTTACAGGCTTTCTACAATCCAAACAACAGCCAGGTTCTGTTCGGCGAATCAAGAAGGATCCCGTCAACCGAAATATTTGACAATGAATACACATACTATGACAAACGTTTTACATCAGTGATAGTGCCTATATTTACAAACGAAGACCACCATGGCATATTTATTTGCAACACTGACGTTGCCAGCTTTGGCACCATATATTCAACAAGCCTACAGCTTGGCGCAGCACTTAAATATATGACTCTGCTCAGGGAACAGAACATAACTCAGGAACAGTTAAAGCTCTCACTCAACGAGATCCACGAGAAGAATGAACTGCTGAACCATCTGTCCACATCTGATGAGCTTACCGGAATATACAACAGGCGAGGATTCATGGAGCGTGTTGAGTATTACATCAACATTCCTTCAAACCACGGGCTCAAGGCTATACTGCTTTTTGCCGACATGGATTCACTCAAAGTCGTAAATGACAAGTTTGGTCACAAGGATGGTGATTTTGCTCTGAAGAATATCGCCAACATCCTGTCGATGAGCTTTGGTCCTCACGACGTCATCGGGCGAATCGGCGGAGACGAATTTGTATGCTTTGCATTTACAGGCGATCCGGATTATGTAACACAGGTTCAGAACAGGATCAAACAGTACTCCGCAGAGCTCAATGCAACCTGTGGCAAGCCATACTTCATAGAGATGAGTGTCGGTGTTACAGAGTTCACATGCGATGGGGAACAGACAATAGAAGATCTTCTCTCTCAGGCTGACAGCGCACTCTATACCAACAAGAGATACAAGAGAATGTCTATTATTAAATAGTTTTAGACCTACAGAACAAAAAGTGTTGATAAAAACCGGCATCAGCTCTTTATTTTGAGGGTTAATCTCAAAATAAAGAGCTGATGCCGGTTTAATCTTTTGATAACAGTTTGCTTTTATATTCTCTCCTGAAGAGGCTCGTTGAGTTTCTCCGTTCCCGGTAATACAAATCTTCCATCTTCTATGATGGCTGTCTCGGTGCCGTCCGAATGAAGTGCGTATATACCGCCGATCTCATCGTATGGGATAGTTATGTCTGTATGGCAGTTGAAATAGGCCTTTGCCAGATCTGTCTTTCTGAGAATCGAGCACTCGTTGTCCTTTGCGACTATCTCCTTGCCGTCAGGATTGTAGAGCTTGTTGTCCTCACTCCAGCTATAGCATGTATCTCCCACTGCAAAATGCGGTCCCATTTTCTCTACAATAAGGATCGGAAGCTTGTAGACAATATTGTATTTGTTCGCCATCACATACGCCGTAGTGTTTGTTCCTATGGCGAACTCTCCTATAGGCAATGTATCCCTACCTCCAAGAAGATTTTCTCTTATAAACTTCTGGTTCATGTCGTGGTCACTGTAGTTGTCACAATCATATCCCGCTATCTTTCCATCTTCAAACTTCAGCTTCAAGTTCACATACCTGAGGCCATCGAGATAGACCTCACTCACATTCAAAATTCCATGAGTCCCCGTGAGTTTTGGAGAAGTAAACACCTCGCCGACCGGAATATTTACGTCTGCAACACAGTTTTCAAAGTTTGTCTCATTTGCAGGATCATCCAGCTCGTGAAGCATGACCAGCATGTCTGTCTCATTACTGCCTTTACCCACAACTCTCACACGATCTGCCTTGTCCAGCTCATCTATGATATTTTGGTGTATATGCCTAAATATCTCATTGTCAAGGGTATTTATTCTAACTGTATCTCTAAATATCTCACGATATCTGTCGCCAATCTCTGGTATAGGATATGCAATTATTGTAAAACTACACTTATCTTGCTCAATATACTCATTTACTATCTGAGCACTTTCTGTTCGGTACTCAACCTGAATCTCCTGTTGTTTTTTATCAAGCACAGGATTTGCATCACATGATACCGGTTCAAATGGATTCTCACCAAACACCTCAATGACCGCAGGACCTGCATAAACCGACGCCTCATGTGCAAGATTCCTGTATGCCTGTCTGAGCACCTCAAGCTTTCTCTCCATAAGTTTCTTGTCAAGAAACAGCGCTTCATCCATCCTATGATCATATTCAAGCTGTTTATTCGGAACCGTTGATGAATATCCAACCCGACTGATAAGTCTTCTGTTTATACGCGAAACCGCATACCTGTAGCATATCGGTTCAAGTCCCATGGCACGGAACTGTTCTATGGCAGCTTTTACCATTCTCTCCTGGCCGAGGAAGTATCTTATATTGACAGTTTTCTTCGCTGACAGATCTATCTTGGCAGCCTCAAATCCGAGTCTGTAGCCTTCAGTGTATGTTCTCGCCATTGACTCTATTTCTTCTTCCGTAAAGGTGCTGAGATATATTGCAGTATCGATCTCGTTTTTACTGATGTATTCTCCGTATTTATAGAGGTATGATACATCCTCAAGATCACTGTTCATAATTATATCAGTCGCAAATGTGAGATCAGGACTGAGCTGCTCTCTTATTCTGTATGACATAAAGAACTCAGCATAGTCATTTTCAAAGTAATATATAACATCCTCTAGTTCTTTTACCGTAAAATTATCCTGGAACATAAAATATATCTGGACAAATAACTCCGCAAGAAGTGTTATGTCAACTACTCTGCCCTCAAATGCATACACAGTCATGCCTCTTATCTCGTTATATACAAATCCAAGTAGCTGGGCTATTTTCTTTATTTCGTTTTTCTCTCTTGAATAATCCTTCATGAACTCATCGGTGATATACCTGTAATTGGCGTAACTCTTATTATAATTATCTCCTAGAATATCACTGTAAAGGCCATGGTTCATCGCCTCAAGCTGAGACAGACTCCTGTCTGAAAGGGCATCCTTCCTCACCAGTTCAAGAACATCCCCTATGCGGGTTATGAACGCTGCAACATGGGTAAAGTAACCACCATATGGCTGCTTCACAACTGATTCATGAGTTATCTGTCTTATCCTGCTGAGTACTAGTTCATAGCGTTCTTCTATATCATCAAATTCTTCTATAAAGTTGTCATAATAATTCATCTCGTGACCTCTCTTTTCCAGCGTATTATTACAAACCCATCAATAAAAATATAATCGACAGTCCAAACACTACTCCATTCATTATGATAGCCATCTTCTTGCCGGTTATTCCACCATTGTCAGCTCTGTATCCTATAACAGAGAAAACAATCCCTGTAAACGCCATTATCAGAGCGCTCACCATCAAAACTCCGTACACCCTTTGGACTTTTCCCTGTGTAAGGATGGACTTTATTATTGATATGATGATAAACAGCCCGCCAAAACCTCCAAGAAAGTATCCTATTATCGTGTCCGTCGGCATTCCCGGCGCCGAAACTCTGAATTCTTTACTTCTTTGCATGATATCTCCTAAGCAGCTTTGCTGTGACATAATATATACAGTATCCTACGATTCCACCCAACGTATTCATGATGATGTCATCGATATCGAATACCCCAAGCTTCGTTATGTACTGTGATATCTCTATGGCAAGCGTAAACATAAGGGAGTACAGCAAAGCTTGCCAAAACGTTGTGTTCTTATTTCTCGCCCATCTGAGCAACATGCCAAATGGAACAAATGCAATGATATTGCCGTACAGGTTCAGAAATACACTCCAACCGGACATCTGGTCCCTGTATATTATAAATCTCTCTATCTCCTGAAACGGATGAAGATTATAACGTCTTTCATCATAACCGCTTCTTCCAAACATATCACTGAAAATAAGGAAATAAACGATACAGATTATATAAAGCACAAACAGCACCAGACATATCGCCCGGAACTTTTTTCTATCTATTTGCTTCAAGATAACACTCCTACTACGACTTAATCAGCAGCACGCATCTCCATTATCCTGTCAAGAAGCATGTCTGCACACTCTTCCTTTGACATCATTGGCAATTCCCTGATCTCGTCATTTGTTATAAGAGTGAGAACGTTGGTGTCCACACCAAATCCCGCTCCCGCGACCTTTAAATTATTTGCCGCTATCAAATCTATATGTTTAGAATCGATCTTTTTTCTGGAATTCTCAATAAGATCCCTCGTCTCCATCGAAAAACCGCATATGATCTGATCCTTTATCCCCTCTTCCATTCTCTGGGTTCCAAGTGCCAGGAGTATATCCTTTGTTCTGCAAAGAGGTATACTCATGTCACCATCCTTTTTCTTTATCTTATGCTCGGCAACCTCCGCTGGTCTATAGTCAGCCACAGCGGCAGCCTTAATGATAACATCCTGCTCCCTGCTTCTTGACATGACCGCCTCATACATATCCTGAGCTGATGTTATGTCGACCACATTTACAAACCTTGGGGGCTCTATCTCCACTTTGCCTGTGACAAGAGTGACATCCGCCCCCCTCAGCATCGCCTGCCTTGCTATGGCGTATCCCATCTTGCCCGTTGAATGGTTGGTGATATATCTCACAGGATCAATCGCCTCCCTGGTAGGGCCCGCCGTAACCAACAGTTTCACGCCTGCCATATCCTTTTCCTTTGCAATTGCCTTCAGTATATAATCCTGCAACACCTCCGGATCGGGGAGTTTCCCCTTTCCGGTGTCGCCACATGCAAGATATCCACAAGCGGATTCAACTATCTCGTATCCATATGATGCAAGCTTTTTGATATTGTCCTGCACTATTGGATTCTCTATCATTCCGGTATTCATGGCCGGTGCTATTATCTTCGGACACTTTGCTGGCATGATGGTCGTGCTGAGCATGTCGTCAGCTATTCCGCCGGCTATCTTGCCTATGATATTCGCCGATGCCGGAGCTACCATGAATACATCCGCACGCTTTGCGAGCGCCACATGTTCAACATTGAACTGAAAATTCCTGTCAAACGTATCCACAAGACACTTGTTTCCAGTAAGTGTCTCAAATGTAATAGGATTGATAAAATTGGTGGCATTTTCTGTCATTATGACATGAACGTCCGCATGTTTTTTCACCAACATACTGGCAAGATTTGCTATCTTATATGCAGCAATACTTCCAGTAACTCCGAGAACGACCGTCTTTCCTTTTAACATTTTATAACTCCTCTATAAAGTTATCTATAAGTCTCGCCTTGCCAAACTTCACTGCCATGGCACAGAGTACATGGCCCTCTGCCTTCTCGATGGACTGCATGGTATCCATGTTTACCATCTCTACATAGTCTATGGTGGCAAGCGGCTCTGCTGATATAAGCTCCTTCATAGCTCCAACTATCTTTGCAGCTTCGCGCTCACCGTCAGCGATCATCTGCTGTCCAAGCTTTACTGCCTTACTGAGAACAACTGCAGCCTTTCTCTCTTCGGCTGTCAGATATATATTCCTTGAGCTCTTCGCAAGTCCGTCAGCCTCCCTGATTATAGGGCATCCAACTATCTCTATATCAAAGTTCAGATCCTTCACCATTCTCATGATGATGGCGAGCTGCTGTGCATCCTTCTGTCCAAAATATGCTCTGTCTGGTGTCACTATGTTGAAAAGCTTACCTACAACTGTGCACACACCCTTGAAATGTATAGGTCTTGTAAGACCACAGAGCGCATTTGGAAGGCCTGTCATATTTATGAATGAAACAAATCCATCAGCATACATCTCCTCAGGTTCAGGATTGAAGATTATATCTGCACCTGTAGCCTCACAGAGCTTTGCATCAGCCTCAAGATCTCTTGGGTAACTCTCAAGGTCCTCATTTGGTCCAAACTGAATAGGATTTACAAATACGCTCACAACCGTTCTGTCATTCTGCTCAACAGACTTTTTGATAAGGCTCTGATGTCCCTCGTGGAGATATCCCATTGTAGGTACAAGACCAACTGTGAGTCCCTGCTTCTTCCATTCCTTTACCTGTGCTCTAACTTCATCTATCTTCTTCAAAATAATCATGACACTTTCTCCTGTTCTTTAGTATAACTTCTCTATAACTTCATCGTCTATCTTGTATGTGTGCTCCGGTCCTGGGAATGTTCCGGCATTTATCTCATCGATGTATGCCTTTACAGCTCCTCTCATGGCATCGCCCACATTTGCAAACTGCTTTACAAACTTTGGAACGAAGTCTGAGAACATACCAAACATATCCTGATTTACGAGGACCTGTCCATCGCAGTATCTTCCTGCGCCTATTCCTATAGTAGGAATACTTATGCTCTCTGTTACGATCTTTGCAAGCTTCTCTGGAACGCACTCAAGCACAAGCATATATGCGCCCGCTGCCTCGACAGCTTTTGCGTCCTCTATGAGTTTCTTTGCCGCAGCCTCAGTCTTACCCTGAACCTTGAATCCGCCAAATGCATTGATAGACTGTGGCGTGAGTCCCAAATGTGCACATACTGGTATGCTCGCCTTCACTATAGCACTTATCTGAGGACACATATCCTGACCGCCCTCAAGTTTTACCGCTCCGGCACGACCTTCCTTCATGATCCTTCCAGCATTTACAACAGCATCATAGACACTTGCCTGATAAGACATAAATGGCATGTCTGTTACAACCAGAGCATTCTTTGCTCCCCTTGCAACCGCCGCACTGTGGTGGATCATATCATCAACTGTGACTGATATCGTATCCTCATAGCCGAGGATCGTGTTGCCTAATGAATCTCCCACCAGTATCGTGTTGACACCGCATTCATCCAGTATCTTTGCTGTGGTGTAATCATATGCAGTGATCATGGATATCTTCTTGTCTGTACCTTTCATCTGCATAAGTGTCGTCGTTGTGTTCTTCATAACTTTAATTCTCCTATTCCGTCCAAAATCTGTATCAAATCCTCATAATCTCTGTCCGGATGTTTTTTCTGTGCAACCGGTACAAGGCATCTAGAAACCGCAGTGTAAGCCTGCAATTCATCGCCGGAAAGTACCGCCATGTGCTTTTTCACAGTTCCAATATCGCACCGCTCTACCGGCCCGGTCAGACTGTCTGCCGGTCCCTTTGCTGCAGCATTTTCCGCATTCCCGAGAAACAATGGCATGATCGCCATCTGTGCTTCCTCCTCAGAAAATCCGCACTGTCTCAGAAGCTCCTGTGATGTGGCGAGAAGCCCCGTCACAAGATTGCTGGCAAATACGGCCGCACTGTGATATTTCACCTTATCCTTTCCTGATATCTTCACACATCTGTTTCCGAGGGTCTCTATCACTGAGCATATACGGTCCGCATATCTGTCATCTCCCTCAACGGTGAAAAATGAATTGTCCACTTCTTTATAGGATTCGTACTTTGAACTTATTGCATACATAGGATGAATCGAATAACCAAAGGCTCCCGCCTCCGTTATACCTGAGAAAATATCTGATGTCATAGCCCCGCTGGCATGACAAATGATCTTGCCACGTATGTCAAGATCTTTTAGTCTCCTCCAGACTTCTCCTATCTGTCCATCTGGAACAGTAAGAAAGATAACTTCACTGTTACTGCAAAGTTCTTCCAAGCTATTGTACATAACGGTCTCGGTAAATTCTGCTGCGTCCGCTGCGCTCTCACTGTGGGCACTATAATAACCACTAACCTCAAGCTGAATATGTTCAGGCTTTGAAACAACCATCTTTGTGGTTATATATTTGCCAAATGTGAATCCTACTTTCCCAGCTCCAATAAATCCAATCCTCATACAATCACCTGCTTATATACATCTCTTCAGTATCTGTAAAGTATATGTATTCCTCTGTCTGGCAGAATAAAGTTCAGGTATAGTTTCTTTCGAATACCATCCATTCCACATACTAACATTACCTTTTTTAAAAGTAAAGAAACAAAATCTTACTTAAACTTCTCTATTACCTCTTCATTTGCCTTCATTGCTGCCTTCTCCATATCCTTGCGCTCCTGCATAAGTCTGAGCTTGACAGACTCATTGTTTACTCCAATAATCTGAAGTGCAAGATATGCCGCATTCTTGCTTCCGTTTATTGCTACTGTTGCAACAGGGATTCCAGATGGCATCTGCACTATTGACAGAAGCGCATCCATTCCGTCTAATGTTGCCCCTGAGAGAGGTACACCGATTACAGGAAGCACTGTCTGTGAGGCAACCACTCCGGGAAGTGCTGCTGCCATTCCCGCTGCCGCAATGATAACCTCTGTACCATTGTTATTCGCCTCCTCTATGAACTCCGAAAGGCCTGCATGTGCCCTGTGGGCTGACAGACATCTGACATCCACCTCAACACCATAATCTTTGAGTATTGCTACTGCTGGTTCTACCTTTGGAAGATCACTTGTCGATCCCATGATTATTGCTGCTCTCATTCTTCTTTTCCTCTTTTCTTTTAGTTTATGATTTATATTTTGTTGTCATCATTGCTGATGTTACTGACTGTTAAGATACTGGTCTATCATCTCACTAGATGTCTGATAATCCCCGGATGCTACAAACTCTTTGAGCGCGGTAAAAAATTCTGTATCTATATCACCGTACTGGTATCTGTCGAGTTCGCTGACAAGGCTTTCCACAGGTTCTCTGTCACCTGCCCTCAGAAAAGCTCTTAGTTCTTTGAGTTTTCCCTTGTTGATGCCGTCACGGTATTCCTTCTCCTCTGGCTTAATAACATGGTTTATCTTCGCCATATATTTATCTATCTGTTTGAAGAAATCGTTCATCATCGCAACGAAATCGCGGGTATTATCTCTGGCGTACTGCTGATTTCCTATATTTATGGCTGATTCCAGGTTGGCAGCCTTTCTCTCAATACCGTAGGCTCCTAGGTTTGCACTGCTGCTCTTGATATCATGAATGATATTTTTGTAGCGTCTGACATCGTCATCTATATACGTTCTGAGCATCTGGACTTCCTCCTGATACTCCTCCTTGTAATTTCTTACAAATGTGTTGAACGTCCTGAAGCTTCCGCCCATTACTCTGACAGTATCCTCAACCGCGATGAATCTTCTGAGGATAACAGCATCCTCAATATAATTCATGTCATCCCCGTTCTGGGTAAGGTCTGTATTCTTCTCCTTGACCTTGTCCTCCGAAACGTAGTTTCTCAGCATCGCCTCTGCCTGGTCAAGCTCTATCGGTTTCACTATGATGTCATTGAATCCCGATGTGAGTATCTCCTCCCTTGATGTCTCAACCGTGTTGGCCGAAAGTGCAACGATAGGCATTTTCTTAAACTCTTCTCCGTCTAGATTCCTTATCTCCCTCACTGTATCGATACCATCCATGACTGGCATTACTGTGTCGATGAACACAACGTCATATCCATTCACCATGACCTTGTCAAGTGCGTCGAATCCCGATGTCGCAGTATCACAATCAAGTCCGTAAGTATCAAATATGGTCTTTTCCACCTGAAGACTTATCTCCGAATCATCAACGATAAGAATCTTTGCATCAGGCAGCCACAGATGTGAGTTTGCATTTCTTCTGGCCATCTCTTTACGTTTTCTCTCATTGTAGTTGACATAACTATAATCAAATACCGACTGCCTCACGCTGAACCTTATGGTTGTACCGGCTCCATATATACTCTCGACATTTATCTCTCCGTCAAGCAGTCTTACTAGCTCCTTCGCAATAGCAAGTCCAAGACTCACCCTGAACATTCCTATGTCTGATCTCTCATACGAATCATCAAGCTCAAACATCGTATCAAGTCTCTCTTCTTTTACTCCAAGTCCAGTATCTGATATCTTGAAGTCAAGGTATATTTCATCATGATCCTGGTCAAATATGCTGGATATCTCCGTCACTGGCTCGTCTATGTATTCCATATACTCCTCATTATCGGCAGTCTCCGGTGTACGATCATCATTTTCAGCATTTCTGGCCATGTGCCAATCCACATCTATACTTATATATCCCTCTTTTGTCGTGCTGGCAGACCATGCAAATATATCCTCTATTATCTCCTTGATAGCTTGCATATCTCCTATGAGACCATTAGGTATCTTGTCCTCGATGCTAACCTTCAGATCTATAAGATCCCTATTGATCATTCCGCCAAGTTCTTCAGATAGCTCCTCTATGAGATCAGATGCAAAATACTGCTTAAATTCAGGATCAATGATATCATCCTTAAGGTTTGACAGCTTTGATATTCCATCTGACATATCAAGTATCTCCCGTCCAGCTGAGTAAAGTCTGCTGTACTGTATATACTCATCGCTATGGGTATCCTGACAGCCGCGCATGGCTATCTCTGATATGGATATAATATTGTTGAGCGGTGCCCTTATCTCGTGGTTGAGATAGTTTACATAACCATTCTTCGCCTGATTAGATTTCTCAGCCTCCTCACTTTTCTTGCTAAGTTCCTCCACCTGCTCATTCTGCTTTCTGAGCGTTCTGAATATGCTTCTCGCAACCACCACTCCGATCAGTATAAGGAGAAGTATGAGTATAATGCCCAGCATCTTTGCCAGGTTTGTCTCAAAGAATCCAAGTTCTTTGTCTATGACAAATGTCAGTGGCTGCTCACATTCGACTCCATCAGCATTGTTTGCCGTGAGGACAAATTTGTATGTTCCACCCTCAAGATTGGTATACTCAACCTCCATCTTGTCTGTTCCCGTGAGGGTTCTCTTCTCACTCTCAAATCCCTCAAGATAGTAATTTACATTTATATCTGCTCTGTTAACATAACTGAGGACAGAAAATTTTATGGTTATTCTGTTCGTATTCTTTGGAACATCTATCTGTCCATCAAGGTCAGATACCGGATAATCCTTTCCATCAACCTCAACAGATGCCACCCTTACTTTCGGTGCCACCGAATTCACATACTCTGACTCCAGATTAATCTTGCACAATCCCTCGTCACAGCACACATATACAGTGCCTGAATTAGACACATAGTTGGTTGACTTCTCTGTTATATTGGAAATTATGCCATCGTTCTTGGAGAAGCTGATATATTCAGGGGACGCACTACTCAATATGTCCTTTTCATAATATCTGTACATTCCCCTTGATCCGAATATCCACAGATATCCAGCAGAATCCAGGATCATATCATATATGCTGTTGGTATTGTCGACCGTAGTTATCTGTCTTACCGCACCTTCCCTGTAATAAAGTCCATTATCAGTTCCTATCCATAGTCCACTGCTTCCCTCAACCATGTTTGTCACTACACTCATCTTCTGATTGTCATCGAGTGCCATATTTGTCACTCTGTAATCTGAATTGATGATATAGATACCGGCACCGTTGGATCCAGCGTATAGGTCTCCATTATCAGACACATAAAGACTTATGATATCCGGATTGTCCAGTCCATCCATTCTTGATATATTATTGATCGTTTCATCCGAGCCTATTATGGATATTCCGTTCTCCGTGCCAACCGCAACACTGTCAGGCCCCATCTCCGTTATACAGTTGACAGAATTGCTCACAAGAGCAGACTCACTCCTGTTGAAGCTCTTGTACTGCCAGTTACGGTCAACTCTTATAACTCCATATATCTTGTATGTTGCTATCCACAGCTTATCGCTTGAATCCACATACAGGTCTCGTATACTTATACCGTATAATTGAGCCACAAGCTCATTATCACTTCCGGACACTATCCTGCCATTTGAGTCGACAACATACAGTCCCTCATCAGTTCCTATAAATATACTGCCATTGTAACTGGTTACGCAGTTGACTATAGAGCTATCTATGCCATACTTCATAGTCACATTCTGGAATTTACTCTGTTCAAGAAACAACAGTCCCTTTCTATAGGAAGTGAACCAATAATTACCCTCAAAATCCTTTATCATATCGCTCATGGATTCGTTGAATCTAAGGCTCTCCACATTGACTATCTTATTCCCGGAGGTGATGTAACCCACTCCGTCATCCGCAAGAATCCATATCTTCTCACCGTCATTGTATATCTTGTTTATACCGTGCAGGCTTCCTGTGCTGATGACACTGACCTTTCCCTTGCTATTTATCGTCAATATACTGTATCCGGCTGATCCGTAATATCTCGTACCATTCTCATCAATGTACAGCGAATTGATATCATCTATGCCATAACTCGACTTTGAGGTAACTGTTATCTCACCATTCTCATCAACCCTTATCAGCACATCATTATTTGCCGTGGCATAGATAGTTCCGTCATAGCCAGATATGTTTCCGATATTGTATCCTGATATTCCTTCATCATCAACCATTTTCACACCGTCACTGGTGAGATAATATATGCCTGATGAGGATGCAAGCCATAGCTGGTCCTTATCATCCTCATACATGGCATTTATCGTAGAAACGCCGAGGTTGTAAGTCTCCGCAACACGATTAAATGCACCGTTGTCATAGACGTACAGACCATAGTTGTCAGTTCCCACATACAACTTGTCATCACTTGTGAGATATATGCAATTTATTGAATACTTTGTTCCGTCCTCATCGGAGTCCAATGGAAACAGTGTAAATTCGCTGCCATCGTATCTGTATATTCCGTTGTCTGTTCCGATCCATATGTAGCCACTGGTGGACTGACATACACAGTTTGCCTCTCCACTGTCAAAGCCCTCGTCCCCGGCAAATGTATGCTGGCTATAATCCGATGTGAAATCGCTGTCTGCACGCACCATTTGCCGTGGCAGCATTATAACTGCCACGGCAAATACGATTGCAAATATTCTTACTATATTAAGCCTTCTTTTTAGCTGGTCTCTCATTTATCCCTCCGGAAAAATACAGAGAATACCGCATTTTCTGAATTCATATGCATCATTCGTTGCTATGCATTTTTCAGAAATGCCACATATCCCTTCTTTGTCTCGTAAATATCCGCCTTCGATGTCACTTCCCATGGTGCATGCATATTCAGCACAGCGACGCCGCAGTCTATGACTTCCATACCGTAAAGTGAAAGTATATATGCTATAGTTCCGCCTCCGCCGACATCGACCTTTCCAAGCTCTGCTGTCTGATATGTTATCTCATCATCATCCATTAGCTTTCTGATGGCTGCCATGTATTCTGCATTTGCATCATTTGATCCCGACTTTCCTCTCGATCCAGTGAACTTGTTGAACACCATTCCCTCTCCAAATACAGCTGCATTTTTCTTGTCAAATGCCGACTCAAATGTAGGATCAAAGCCCGCAGATACATCTGATGAAAGCATTCTTGACGATGCAAGACATCTTCTGAGGGATATTTCAGAAAATCCCCCCATGGCATTCATGATCTCTGCAACTGTATTCTCAAAGAAGTGTGACTGCATTCCAGTTGCACCGACACTTCCTATCTCCTCCTTGTCCGTCAGGAGACAGCAGGTAGTCTTCTCTGGCAAATCAGCCTCAAACATCGCAACAAGTGATGTGTACGCACACACTCTGTCATCCTGTCCGTAAGCCATGATCATGCTCTCATCTATACCGCAATTTCTTGCCTTTCCAGCAGGAACGATTTCTAGCTCCGCTGAGAGGAAGTCCTCCTCCTTCATGTCGTATTTCTTCTCAAGCAGATCAAGGACTGCAGCCTTGACAGCCTCCTTCTCCTTGCCCTCAACCGGTCTGCTTGCAAAGAGTATATCAAGCTGCTCTCCTTCTATAACAGAATCTGCTCTCTTCTTGAGCTGCTCCTGTGAGAGGTGTATAAGAAGATCTGTAACACAGAATACCGGATCATTCTTGTCCTCACCTATGTTTACAGTCAGTACATCACCATTTGTCTTTGCCACAACTCCATGTATAGCCAGAGGGAGTGTCACCCACTGATACTTTTTGATTCCGCCATAGTAGTGTGTGTCAAGATAAGCAAAGCCGCCCTTCTCGTAAAGTGGGTTCTGCTTGACGTCCATACGAGGGGAATCAATGTGGGCTCCCAATATATTCATACCCTTTTCGAGTTTTTTCTTTCCTATGTTGAACATCGCTACAGTCTTGTTCATCCAGACCGCATACACTTTATCGCCAGCCTCAAGCTTCTCTTTGTTCTTGATTATCTTCTTGAGATCTTTGTAACCGTTTTCCTCAGCCTGACTAACTATCTCCTTGACACATTCTCTCTCAGTCTTGCCATTGTCAAGGAATTCCCTGTAGTTTTTGCAGAGACTCTCAAGTTCCTTTATCTCTTCTTTCTTGTACTTACTCCATGCATTTTTCTGTGCCATATTTCTTACCTCCTGTAATTTGAGCACTAGCGCAATTCTATATGCGTTTCCGGCGCATAACACTAGCTGCCGGGGCGCCCCCCCTCACTCACTGTATGCGTCAGTGTCTATATTATTTTCGCTCATTTTCATTGTGTATCTTCTCATAAGAATGAGCATAGCTCCAAGAATCATTAAATAAATTATATATACTGCAATCGACGGTATCCATGTAAATCTGAACAGAAGATATCCCGCCGCGCAAAATACAATCGCTATCACGATTGCTATTGCCATATTAAAAAACGCATTAAGATTGCCTCTGAGTGCTCCATACTCGTCCTCCCAGTCGATCTTTGGATGAGTCGAGTCCAGCAAAACTCCCGTGTATGTGCATATGCCCACACACAGTACGCCTATCACTATATAATACACACTATCTACGAAACTGCAATCCATGTATATGCTCAATATTACCGTACTGATAATTATTGTTATACCGCTAAACAGCATGCTTATCCACACTTTCACACGAACCTGCGTCCTGTAAGCCATAGGTATATGCTTGATAAATGATATGTGGCTGCCTTCCCTTGTGAACGATGTCGATGCTATGCTATTCATCGCCGTGGCAAAGAACGCAATGATCGTCACCACTATCAAAACTATCACATCTGACAAAAAATATCCCTTTTCAAATGTAGCCCTGAACTCTCTGATAGAGTCCGCTGTAGCAGGTATATTAAACAGAGCGATTATAAGTATCGGCCAGATTATGTTTACTACTACACAATATTTTCTGTATGCAGGCGTTCTGACAAGAGTCTTAAATTCCTTGTCAAGATATGCCTTAAATGGTGTTCTGATTGCAAAGCTCTCAAGCCCCTCTTTCTCCCTGCGTCTACGTCCGGATCTTCTGGATGAAGATACCAAATATACTCCCTTCAGATAAAGTGCATTTCCCAAAACCAATAGAAGTGCTACGCACAGGGCATTCACCAGGATAAACAAAAACATGTAAACTATGCTGTCTCCCTGGAGAGCCTTAATGAACAGAGGAACCGTGAAGAACACTCTGTTCATGATATTTATAAATATATTGTCTCCATTTTTCAGGCTATCTATGTAATTATTTATATTTACCGAATCCATCTGTGCAAACGACCACACAAATAGTCCGGCAAACACCAGTATCGCGAGCCCAACCATAAAATCAACATTTTTTAAAAGCTTTGCCCTGCTAAAAAACGCCATAATGATCAGCGAAAATACTCCGCAGTACACAAGTGGAAGCACTGGCAAAAGGAACACTCCTATAATGGACGTGAGAACGGACACCGGTTTCAGTTCAGCCGCAATAAAGTAACCTATAAAGCCACAGAATAAAACCATGAACTCCATGACACTCTCTGCAAAATAGGCATGTGTGAACTTTGCTGCAACAAGCTCCGCAGGCTTCACTGGCAGTGGAAGCAAATGGTCAAGGTCTGACGAAAAATACAGCAGATTAAATATGACCATTATGCTGAATATAACTCCAAATACAGACATAAGCTGTATGACAAGATTCAATCCCTCGGTCTGCCCACCGGCCTCCATAAGCGCCGCAGTCATAATATACACTATGAATCCCACAACCAGACAGCACGGTATCATGATACAGCACATGGCAATTATTCCCATGACTTTATAGCCCTTTGCCTTCTCTCCGTGTTCAGGCATCTCCATATCATTGTTGCGGCTTATCATCTTAAGCAGAGTTCTAAAATTCTTCATGCGTCATCTCCACAAAAATCTCCTCAAGAGATTTATTCTTATGCTGATTCTCAAGTTCCTCAAGAGTTCCCTGATATATATCCTTTCCCTTGCGTATCATTATGATCTTATCACAGAGCTTCTCTGCGACCTCAAGCACATGTGTGGAAAAGAAAACACAGTTGCCAGCATCTGCATGTTCTCTCATCATCTTCTTCAGTTCATAGGCAGCATTCGGATCAAGCCCTGTCATCGGTTCATCAAGTATCCACACCGGTGGATTGTGTACCAGGGCTGCTATGACCATCATCTTCTGTCTCATTCCATGGGAATAACTGACCATCTGTCTATTCAGGCTGTCCTCCATCCCGAATCTCTCAGCCATCTGCTCAATCCTTGCCTTCCTGTCAGACACCGATACCCCATATATATCTGCGATGAAATTTACATACTCAAGTCCTGTAAGGCGAAGGAAAATATCAGGATTGTCAGCTATGTATCCCATGGACTGTTTCGCCTCCATCGGCTTCTCCCTCATGTCATAGCCATTTATCACAACTCTGCCCTCGGTTGGCATAAGTATTCCTGTCAGCATCTTGATCGTGGTTGTCTTACCTGCACCATTCTGTCCGACAAATCCAACAATCTCTCCCTTGTTTATATGGAAGCTGAGATCATCAACCGATACAAAGTCCCCTCCATACACTTTCTTCAACCCTTCCGCTTTTATCATGTATGTAACCCTTTCATTTTATATATTCTTCTTATATATTATGCATATCTCAGGGGACATATCAGATTACTGTCCACACTTATGGACATTATAACAATTCATTGTATTGTTTACAAGTTTACAGTGGTATCAAGGCAGAACGAATATATTATTTTCTCTTTGACCTTCATGCCTGTGAGCTGTTCCAGTACATCCGCATATTTATCCAGCTGGACATGATACTTCCGAACCAGTTCCTCAGATTTTTTGACCGAATCGGTCTTGTAATCCATAAGCACTATCTGTCCTTCCTCTATGAAATATGCATCTATTATCCCCTGGACAACTATCGTCTCATCGGTCTTATCTTTTTCAGATCGCCCAAGTATCTCTTCTGGTGTCATCATCATATAGAACTGCCTTTCCCTGTAGAGATCACCGCGCAGGTCTGCTGCCGCCATCCTCTGCCCCAGACTGCTTCCAAGCATTTTCACTATCTTATCTGCTTTTATCTTCTCCCTGTAACCGTCATCGAATAAACCAAGTCCAAATATGCGTTCCACATCTGCGTATATTCCTGCTTCTGTGGTCTGCCTGAAGTCTGCAAGCTCCATTATCTTGTGGTATACGGTTCCTATTTCATTTCCCGCTATGGTTTTCTCACCACTCATGAACTTCGGAGCGGGAGCTGACTTTCTCTCAGCATACTTTCTCTCCCTGCCCATATCAATATACTCCGTGTCATCGTACATTGCCTGAAGCTTTTTTATCTCCGTTATCGACATCTTGCTCTTGAGTCCGGAGGAGACGTGTCCGTATCTGAAATCTATGCCTTTTCTGATCTGTTCAAAAACTTCCTTATCTAACCCTTCTGTTTCATCCAAAATCTCCATTTCATCTGAGTTCTCAGTTTTCGATGTAAGCGAGACTGCATCTGTATGCACAAAATCCGAGGATTTTATCTCATTAACATCGAGGAACTCTTCATGATCTATATAGCTAAGAGCCGTGTATATCCATGACAAAAAACTCTTTCCGTTAATGAGCGCCGCACTGCTCATCTCCGAACCAATCGCATAGATCCCACAGTTCTCCTTGAACTTGTCTAGGGATTTCGGACATCCCGTCATATACAGCTTTTCTTTTGCCCTTGTGAGCGCAACGTACAGTACGCGAAGTTCCTCCGCATAGTTCTCCACCCTCATCTCAGAGGCCATGACGTTTCTTAGGAATGTATCCCTCTTAACCCTGGCATCTGCATCTATAGCTGAAGCCGCAAGGTAATACTGCTGATGAACCAGCACTTTTTTCTGTACATCCTTCATGTTGAACGACTTTCCAAGCCCTGCAACAAACAGTACCGGGAACTCCAGACCTTTGCTCTTGTGCATAGTCATAACACGGACAACATCATCATTGTCGCTTACTATATCCGCCTCCGCAAAATCAAGGGAATTGGTCTTAAGCTCATTTACATATCTGATAAAATTAAACACGCCCTTACTATTTTTCTCAAAATCGTCAGCTTTCTTTATGAGCATATCGATATTTGCCTGTCTGCGCCTGCCCATAGGTCTTGCACCGACAAACCAGTAAAATCCCGTTTGGTCAAGAACATATCGTATGATATCGCTGAGCGACATGAAGTTCTTATTCTCCTTTAAATAGTCGAGCATGCCTACAAATGCTCTTACCTTCCCTATAAGCTTATCCTCATCACCGATGGCTGCGCTTGATTTCGCCATATCATCGAGCCCCGCGCACTCACCCTGACCTTCATCGTCGTGATTTTCAAGATAATCTATAAGTTTGTCATACAGGCGGACGTTGTAGTCTCTGCCGTCTATCTCATACCTTGTCCTGTATTCACCGACTATTCTGGCAAGCTCTTCCTCATCCATACCAACCATAGGGGATCTGAGAACTGCCGCAAGATCACCGTCTACATAACTGTTATCTATGACCGACAGCATACTGACAAGACAGCTCACCTCAACCGCACCAAAATAGCCGCTCTCACTCTGTATATAGATAGGTATTCCCTCATCTTCAAACACCTGGTCAAATACAGTGGCGGAACCCGATACACTTCTTAGCAAAATAACTATATCGCTGTACTCCACCTTTCTGACAGTACCATCGCCATCGTGGATATACATCGGATCGTCTCCATCTACAATCTCATGGATCTTATTTGCAATATACTTTGCCTCTATCTGCGCACAGCTGTAATCCTCATCCATATCTCCGGACACAGTATCCCCGTCTATCATGATAAGCTCTGATTTTGGTCCCTGATACACGTCACCTGGCTCGCTCATTCTGCCATGTGGATCTTCCAACGCATATTTTGAATTGAGTCTTGCAGCATCATCGTATTCTATGCCGCCGATTTCTTTTCTCATAAGCTGTTCAAACAGTGCATTCACAGTCCTTAACACATTGATCTCACTCCTGAAATTTCTTGTCAGGATGATACAGTTTCCAATCATATCAGCAGATGCTTTATCATCATCGCCAAGCCTCTGATACGTATTGTACTTGCCGATAAACAGGTCAGGTCTCGCCATCCTGAACTTATATATACTCTGTTTTACATCACCTACCATAAAAGTGTTATTGATGTTCTCACCATGTCCAGCCACGCCTCCCAGTATGTACTCCTGAATAAAGTTGCTATCCTGATATTCATCGATAAATATCTCCCTGTATCTGAGGGATACCTCACGCCCCGCCTTCGACGGGACCGGTCTTCCATCCTCTATACCATCACACAGTATCCTGAATGCAAATTCCTCTATATCGTGAAATTCAAAGAGATTTTTGTCCATCTTGACTTTCATCAATTCATCCATATAGAGTTCTGTCAGATCAAGCAGCGCACCAAGAACCGGTGCGGTGATATTCAGCTGTCCTAGCACCTCATCCACTTCCGTTATTGCAGACATGAGTTCTGTTATCATGCCCTTATACACATCCCTGCGATTCTTCACAAATGCTTTCTTCTCAGGATCAGCATCCCTCGATGTTACAGCAAGGCTGTCAAAAGCGTAGTATATCTTATTTCCTGACGCATCCACAGAAACCTTTTCATTTTTCGGTCTCAATGATGCCTTATATATCTTTTTCAGCTCAAACAGATTAACACTTGAATGCGCGACCGGATCACACTCCCTAAGCATGTGGGTGAGCATCTCCGCATCCCTGTCCACCCTGTCGCCGTAAGATTTAAGTCCATATTCCTCAGTGGCGTACAACTGACATTCACACGCCATATCGTGTGCTATTTTCACCGTCTGGCGTGCCCTCTCTGCAAACAGTCTCACCATCGGAATGTTCATCACAGCATCACACTTCTCCTCAAATGAAGCGCCTTCCCTCACCTGAATGTCAAGTGCCGCTCTGGCATCTCTTATCCATCCATGACGATCCGGATAGCTTGATATGACCTGCATAAGGTGTGTCACAAGAGCTGGAACCTCGGTATCCCTCTCCTTAACGGCAAATGTCCTGACGAGCTTTATGAAGCCCGGCACAAGGTTCTCGTCCTGATAACAGCTCTCCATGACCTTATCCATGACATCCTTCTTTATGATCTCCATCTCTGTTTTATCCGCTATGTCAAATGCAGAGTCCAACTGTACCTTTGCGAAATACTCCTTCACTATATGGAGACAGAAGCTGTCTATTGTGCATATCTCAGCATGGTTTATGAGTGTCATCTGCTTTATCAGGTGTTCATCATATATTCCGTTTGCCATATATTCATCTATCTTCTTCTGAAGTGCCGCACTTATCTTCTCCTTCATCTGGGTTGCCGCCGCATTGGTAAATGTCACAACAAGCAGTTCATCCACGTTTACCCTGTCCTGATCCGGCAGTTTGTTCCCATTAGAATCCACACCCAGAACCATCTCTATTATGCGCTCAACCAGAACAGCAGTTTTTCCCGAACCTGCTGCCGCAGCAACAAGAAGATTGCCAGTCCTCGTGTCAATTACATGCGCCTGCTGTTTAGTCCAGCTTATCTTATTGCTCCCCATCTACGTCGCCTCCATTCTCTATATCTGTTACACCAAGTTCCACAGCCCTGCTCCTTAGCTTCTCAGCCTCCCCGCGGGCTGCCTTAAGAGCATTCTTAGCCTCCTCCAGGGCTGTTGTTGCACTTTCAAGGTTCTCACGCATCTTCGCAGTTGCCTTGTCCCCACGGCTCGTGACTTTTTCCTCCGCAGTTTCATATTTTTTGCTGGCACTGGCGAGTTTTTTCTCCGCAGACTTTATCTTTTTATCTGCCTCCGCGAGTCCGCTCAAAACCTCATCGATAGCCTTCTGACTGTCGTTGTACGCCTTCTTTTCCCCATCATACATTTTGGAATATGAATTTCCGCCGTATTTGCTGTCGAACATACACACATGTCTGTATGAGCAATAGGTACACGCGCTTCTGTTCCCCTGCTTTACGGGATTGATGGCGATCTTACCGTCCGCTATGCATGTGCCAAGTCTATCTATGTTCCTGCGATTTGCCTCCATAAGCGCCTTTATCATAACCTCTTCCATGGCCTGCTTTCCCACCAGTGTTGCCTGTGTGCTGTCCATTATGCTAACTGCCCGACTGCTGCCATTGTATATTCCGGCATACTTCGACGCATCCAACAGCCCACTCTCTATAGCATCCACCTGAAACCTGCCAAATGTCCGCTTCTCATCCGTGACCAGCTCCTGACTTTCCTCGTCGTATCTTATATCCCCGTCAAAGTCCGTCATGTCCACTATCGGATCATCAAATGTATAATACAAAAGACCGCCTACATGCACCTGCTCAGATGAGCGTCCAAGCTCATTCATCCTTCGTTTCTCAAGCTCATATGCAATAGCGCCGTAGGTCACAAGCTGCATCTGAAGTCCAGCCAACACCCTGTCCTTATCAATCTTCTGATCTGATGATTTGTAGTCTATGATCTTGAAATAGACATCTCCGTCGCTCACATACTCGTCAACTCTGTCTATAACACCCTTAAGGCTCATCGTCATTCCGTTTGGCAGTTTGAATATATAGTTCTCTATGCCGTCTCCCAGCTTTGAGGTATCAAAGTATCTCTCAAAGTTCTCCGGATGCATATCTCCGCACAACACAAATGTTCTCAGTGTTTTCGCTGTTCTCACCGCGATATCCTCAAGGAACTTCTTCACATACGCCGCTCTGCTCGAATCCTCAAAGTATTCTGCCGCCTCATCATCCGCCGAGGCATCTACAAACTCCACAGCTCTGTCAGCAAGCTCTGTTTCCGTGATATCAGCCCAATTGTTACCGCATTTTGTCTTGATATATTCAAACATTTTCTGCATGGAGCTATGCAGAATGATTCCGACATTTGCAGCATTCAGCTGATATGTCTCCCTGTCCATAAGACCGAGTCCATACTGCAGGAAATATTTAAACTGACATTCTGCGTATTTTTCAAGTTTGGACACACTCTCCGTGAGCTCTGTTCCATATAACAACTTCACAGTCTCCGGAGAGAGCGTCTTTGTCTCATTCACATAGTCATATCCGCTCTGCATGGCTCCAAGCCATGTCGCATACTCAGTGTTTCCTCCTTGCTGCTCTATAAGGCGTTTTACCGCCTGGAGTGTCCCATCACTGCCAACCTCATCATATCTGCTCACCAAATATCTGAGCGCTCCATTCACAGTCTCCGGTATCTGACTGTCAAGGTCATAATCCTCTATCTCTATGTCCGGGAAGATATTTCTTATCCTATCGACGAGGTAGGACGGACCGACTGCGTTCATATCCTCACCCATCTTTCTGAATACGATATACAGATTGTCTGACGGCTTTGTGAGGCTCGTGTATATATAGAACTGTTCTATATATGCATTTGTCTTGTCCGATGGTGCAAGTGTAACACCGCATTTTTCTAGATTCTGTCTGTCACCGTTTGAGAGTATCTTGCCCTTCTTAGCCGGCTTCGGTATTATCCCCTCATTCACGCCAGTGAAAAACAGAGCCTTCACATGATTCAGTCTCGATCTTGTCATGTCGCCCACAACTACTCTGTCTATGGTCGGAGGAACGATCCCGATCTCCATATCTGATATTCCGGCCTCAAGGACTCCGGCATACTCCTTGACAGTCATCTTCTCATCGCCGAGTATTGTAACGACTTTGTCAAACAGAGCAACTATCTTGTCAAATATCTGACCGTACGCATCGCCCTCATCAAACAACTTTTCCTCGTACAATCTTTTTCTGCGCTCCTCAAGCTTTTCACACACATGCAGTTCATCGAGGAAGTTATAAAGCTCTTTGGTATAATTTGTGACAGTATCTTTGGAATTCGGGCTTGACGGCTTGTACACATCGATGCAGTCTTCGCCAAATATTGACACTATCTGTCTCCTTATCGAATCCATCTCCTGCGCATAATCGCTGTTATTCTTGTCCGTTATCTCCTTAAGCCACGACTTATATCCCCTGAGATTGCGTTTTAAGGCATAGTTCTCCATGCGCTCAACATCCATATACGCCACCTCTGTCATGCCGGACTTGAGCAGCCTGAACACACTGTTAAACGAGAAATTATCAGACATGACAGCAAGGAATGCTCTCACTGTATCTGAACAAGGATCTCCCCTCAGTGCTGTATTCTCATCTATAAACACGGGGATCCTGTACTCGTCCATGGCCTGTCTGTAATACCCTGCCACATCATGAAGATCACCTGCTACAACAGCGATATCCTTGTATCTGTACCCCTTCTCCCTGACCAGTTTTCTGATCTGAGATGCAACATACAGAGCCTCATCTCTCGCCCTGTCTGTCCTCACGAGCTTTATACTGTCCGCCGCTCCATTTATCTTCTGATGAGGGTATCTGAATATGTTCCGCTCAAATGCCGCAAGACATGGATCATCCCTGAATCTATATGGGATCTCCCCCTGTCCGCACATCACTACATTGTCCAGGATGTCAACGTGAACATCTGCCGCAGCCTTACATATAGCCGCTATGGTCTCCTTCGTCAGCCTGAACAATTCATATTCCTTTGGTTTTGCGAGTCCTATCCTGTCCGGATCTATGTCAAATGCAAATGTTACACTTGCAGCATGACTCATAAGCTGTGTTACCAGTTTCATCTGCACCGGGGTAAACCCTGTAAATCCGTCAAAATACATATGACTCTTCGATATAAACTGCGACTTTTCAACATTTGCAGCTAGAAGCTGGGAGAGCTGCTCCGCCACGATATACTGGTCGTTTGCATTGTGCTCCTCGAACTTCTCATAGATGAGTCTTATGTCGTGGAGCTTCCTGTATGTTGAACTCTCACTGTCCATCTGCTCCATAGCCATATCTATCTCTTCCCTGTCCACCGCATACTGGAACAGCTCTGACATCATGGATTTCATCTCGTCTACAAATCCCATCTTGTCCATGTAATTGCCATACATGAGCAGATCATCCTGGTTCTCCATAAGGATACGCTTAACGAGCATACTTTTCCCAAAATCCTCAAGCACCTGCCCCGGATTGATGGATAACTCGTCAAACACTCTGTATGCAAGCCTGTTTAAACCTATGGCATCAATGTTCATAGAACCGTGTCTTGGATGCCTGGTGACTATATCTCTCTGTGCCTCCATGCTGAACTGCTCCGGAACTATGTACAGATAGTTCATATCATCATGCGGCATGGACTCCTCTATAATTGTTTTTAACATGTACTCTGTCTTGCCGGATCCTGCCGGTCCAAGGACAAACTGTACCCCCATATCTGATCCTCCTTGAATTAATGTCATAAATATTATCTGCCCTGAATAAAATGTATAAATAAATAGCAGGGAGAGCAAATAATGTCATCAACGAAATTAATAGTACTTAAATCAAAAGAACTTATATATACCGCAATCCTTCTGGCTCTTATTGTTGTATTTGTCATCATTCTCATAAACATGTTCAAACGAAATGACAAGTCTGACGGCAGCCAGTCTGGTCCCGCCAAAGCTGTCTCCGCCCCCGCCGATCCGGGAACTGGTATATATAATACCCGTTACACTCCAGGTACATATTCGTCACCTCTGATACTTGGAGAAAACACACTGTCAGTTATTGTAACCGTGGACGACTGCCAGATCACTGATGTGTCTTTCCAGCAGATGGACGAAACCATAACCACCATGTATCCTCTCCTGGAATCATCCCTCGAGGACATCAACACTCAGCTTCACTACATATCATCGGTGGACGATATAATTCCATCCGGCGACAGCACGTACACCACAAAACTTATCATCGACTCCATCAAAAATGCTCTTAAAGAAGCCGTTGTCAACTGATTGTTTTCCCTTTATAGAAAACGGACAGACTCATATGTAATTCTACTTTACATATTTATCTGTCCGTTTTTTTGTATACGTCTATGAAACATCTACTGCTTTGCCACGATATTGTCCTTATCCTTAAATATACTATGTGATGGAACATATCCCCTGACTCTTGATACAGGATATATATTGCTGAACGGACCTATTACCGTTCCAGGATTCAGCACGCTGTTGCAGCCGACCTCAACATTGTCTCCAAGCATAGCACCGAACTTTTTGAGACCCGTAGGTATGTCAAATGTCTTTCCGCATGCCATTCCCTTCACATGCACCAGAGTCTTGTCCGACTTTACATTTGATGTGATGCTTCCGGCTCCCATGTGGGACTTGAATCCAAGTATTGAATCTCCTACATAGTTATAATGTGGAACCTGTACATTGTTGAATATGATAACGTTCTTAAGCTCTGTTGAGTTTCCTATCACACAGTTCTCTCCGACTAGAACACTGCCCCTGATAAAGGCGCCAGGTCTCACCTCTGTACCTGCACCTATGATGGTCGGTGCAAGTATTGTTGCTGTTCCGTATACTTTGCAACTCTTGTGTATCCACACATTCTCGCTGACCTCATTGTACTCATTCTTATCGAGAGTTTTTCCAAGATTTAACACAAAATCCTTTATGAGAGGAAGAGCCTCCCATGGATATGTTAATCCCTCAAGCAGTGATCCTGCCATAGTCTGATCAAGTGAATAAAGCTCTTTTATTGTTACTGATGTCTGAATATCTTCCATTGTTTCTATTCTCCTTTTTTGAAACCTACATTTGTCTTCTATAATATGTGTCAATCATCTTTTTTATCGGCTGTCTGCCTCTGTTTTGGCTCAGCGGACTTATCCACGTTTGCGCTTCCCTTTGCATCCGTTGATTTTTTCGCCTGGTTTACGCCGCTTTTTGCGTAATACGCTTTCGTCTTGTTAAACACTCCCGTTATTCCGCCCTGATTCTGTATCTGTTTCACTCGGTTGGTATACTGTGTCACATAAGTGGTCATCTTCTGTGTATATTCTTCCTTCGAAATCTGGCCTTCTGCCACACCCTCAAGTCCTTTTTCCCAGCTTGCAGTGAGATCCGCGCGCAGCAGACCATTTATGGAATAATAAACTATATCGTATATGATCTCGCCGAGAAATGTCGGTGTGACTATCTGTGTCTTCTTATTAAGTGATATATATTTATTTGTCTCAAGCTTGGTTATGATACCATCTCTCGTCGCACTGGTCCCTATGCCCGCACCCTTTATCTGTTCACGAAGATCTTCGTCCTCTATGAACTGTCCCGCATTCTCCATCGTCAGGATAAGGGATCCTGAGTTATATCTCTTAGGAGGCGATGTCTCCCCCTCCTTTATCTCTATGCTCTGTACACTCAGCTTATCGCCCTTTTTGACATTTGCCAGACGCTCTATAAACTCCTGGCTGTACTTCGGCTCGTCCTTCTTCTTTGAAAAACTGTTGGCAGAGACCTTGAGATATCCCTCACTTATGAGGTACTTGAAATTGGCAAACAACTTTTCGCCGTTTTTTGTGAGTGTCATTGCGACCTTCTGATACTCCGCCGCAGGATAGAATATGCTTAGGAATCTCCTACATATTATCTCGTACACCTTGAGGGCAGTCGGCGCCAGACTCTTTAATGCACCAAATCCCTGTCCCGTAGGAATGATCGCATAATGGTCGGTTATCTGTTTGTCATTTACATACTTCGTCTTTGCTATACCCTTGTATGTACCGCTGTCCATAGCCCCTTGTGCCCATGCAGCCACAGGCTGGAAATTCTTCAGTCCCGAAATATTTCGTCCTATCTCCTTCGCAACCGCTGTGGAGAGGACTCTGGCATCGGTTCTCGGATAAGTCACCAGTTTTTTCTCATAAAGCTCCTGTACTATCTTGAGTGTGTCCGACGGGCTTATCTTGAACAGTGCCGAACAGTCATTTTGTAGTTCGGCAAGATTGTACAGCATCGGTGGCTGTTTCTTCTCTTTTTTCCGTTCAACTGACTCGGCCACAGCCTCCGGCGCTCCCTCATTCAGCTCCGCGAGCAGCTTTTCTGCATCCGCCCGTTCCTTGAAACCATTCTCCTTGTAAAGAAGAGGCGACTCGAAGTATTTCGTATCCTTAACGGCTTTCCACTCGGCATCAAAGGTCTGTCCTTCCTCGCCAACGCTTGCTACAAGTCTGTAAAATGGAGTCTTGACAAATTCTCTTATCTCTCTTTCCCTCTTCACTACTATGCCCAGAACACACGTCATGACACGTCCAACAGCTATGACACACCTATCCATTCCGAGATATCTCTGCACCACATTTGAAAACTTGAGCGAAAGCGCCCTGGAGAAATTGATACCCATAAGGTAATCCTCCTGCGCTCTCAGATATGCCGCATCGCTAAGGCTGTCATACTCAGAAAGAGGCTTTGCTTCTCTTATTCCCCTGAGTATCTCCTCCTCGGTCTGGGAGTCTATCCAAACTCTTCTCTTCTCCTTGCCGCTCACCTGCGCCATAGAATCCACAAGTCTGTATATATACTCTCCCTCTCGTCCCGAATCCGTTGCCACGTAGATGCATCCCACATCTTCACGGTTCAGCAGGCCCGCAACAATATTGAACTGTTTCTTTGTATTTGGAAGGATCTCATATTTGTATTCAGTTGGGATAAATGGAATCGTCGCCAAATCCCACTTCTTGAGAGCCGGATCATATGCATCCGGATAGCTCATAGTGATCAGATGTCCGACACACCATGTCACGATCGCCTTATCTGATTCCAAATAACCATTTCCGGCATTTCCCTTCACCCCCAGCACATCGGCAAACTGTCTTGCAACACTGGGTTTCTCTGCTATATATAAATTCTTCAAATTCTACTCCTGTTCCGGTGGCAATTGCCCGTTATTCTATCATCATGCAACCGCCCATAATACATCACAACACATCTTTATAATATAACAGAATTCTCGCCAAGGGGCAAGTGGGGACGGAGGTGCCTGTCCCCATCCATGTCCCAATACCGAATTGCTTCGCACTTCTCCACACGCATTGCGCGTTAACACAGAATTGCTTCGCACTTCGTGCTCCCGCATTTCTGCGCGGCATTCACACTCCGACCTATCGGCCTTCGTGTTCATGTCGCGTCATCCCGTCAAATGCGCTACATGCCGCGAGCAAGCTCTCGCATGTGCGCGCTTGACGGGATTATAACGCGCAAAAAGCACCCCGCCTGCGACATGCGCAGACAGGATGCCTCTAAACTGATTTATATTGAATTTAGTAGGATTAGCAAACTCAATCTATGTCTTACTGCTCGAATAACAGCTGCTCGTATGTTGGGAATGGCCAAGCTGTCTTTGGAAGCTCCTTCTCAAGCTCATCAGCTGGCTTTCTCACTGTGTCAAATGCTGCAAATACTGTGTTGTGGAAGTACTTAGCCCAAGCCTCTGTATCTCCCTCGTAATCTGCTGCCTTTGTAACCAGCTCCTCAAGGGCTACTGTAGCGCTCTTGAGCTCTGTGAGCTTCTCTGAGATGGTGTTCAGAAGTGATACCTGAACTGTAGGATCAATTCCGAGAGCCTTGATCTCAGCTGCACCCTTTGCAAGCTCTGCCTGATATTCCATAACTGCAGGAATGATCTCCTCATTAGACATCTCTATCATAGTGAGTGCCTCGATGTTGATCTTCTTTGCATAGTTCTCAAGCATTACATCAGCTCTCGCCTCAAGCTCTGCCTTATCCATAACTCCAAGATCCTCAAAGATCTTAACGCTCTTGTCTGCTGCAAGATAAGGAACAGCATCAACCATGCACTTGATATTTGGAAGACCACGCTTTGCTGCCTCCTCAACCCACTCGTCTGAGTAACCATTGCCATTGAAGATGATTCTCTGATGTGCTGTGAGTTCTCTTCTGATGAGTGCCTTGCATGCTGTCTCGAAATCGTCTGCACCCTCAAGCTCATCTGTCATCTTCTTGATCTGATCTGCAACTATTGTGTTAAGTACCATCATTGGGAATGCGATGGACTGCGTTGAACCAACCATTCTGAACTCGAACTTGTTACCTGTGAATGCAAATGGTGATGTTCTGTTTCTATCTGTGGCATCCATTGTAAATGTAGGAAGTGTTGATGCACCTGATACATATGTCTTGCCCTTTGGTGACTCTGTAGCCTCCCCCTTCTCGATGATCTGCTCAACGATCGACTGGAGCTGTTCTCCAAGGAATGCTGAGATGATTGCTGGAGGTGCCTCGTTAGCTCCAAGTCTGTGATCGTTTCCTGCTGATGATGCTGAAAGTCTCAGGAGCTCAGCGTTGTTATCTACTGCTGCCAGAACTGCTGCAAGGAAGAACTGGAACTGAAGATTTGTCTCAGGATGCTTGCCTGGATCTATAAGATTCTCACCCTCGTCTGTTGAGATAGACCAGTTGTTGTGCTTACCTGAACCATTTACACCGGCAAATGGTTTCTCATGAAGTACACACTCGAGGTCATGCTTTGCAGCAATCTTCTTCATAGTTGCCATAACCAGATGGTTCTGATCTGTGGCGATGTTTGTTGTCGAGAAGATTGGAGCAAGCTCATGCTGTGCAGGAGCAACCTCATTGTGCTGTGTCTTTGCAAGGATGCCGTACTTCCACAGCTCCTCGTTCAGCTCTGTCATGTATGATGCAATCTTATCCTTGATCGCTGCGAAATACTGATCATCAAGCTCCTGTCCCTTTGGAGGCATTGCTCCGAAAAGTGTACGTCCACAGAGCTTAAGATCTGTTCTCTTTGCAAATTTCTTCTTATCTATCAGGAAGTACTCCTGCTCAGGACCAACTGATGAAGTAACCTTCTTGGCTGTTGTGTTGCCGAACATTGTAAGAGCCTTAAGGGCTTCCTTGCTGATGGCATCCATTGAACGGAGAAGAGGTGTCTTGTAGTCAAGTGACTCTCCTGTATATGATGTGAATGCTGCCGGGATACAGAGGATACATGTTCCCTCATCTGTTGTCTTTACAAATGCTGGTGATGTACAATCCCATGCTGTATATCCTCTTGCAGCACATGTCTCACGAAGACCGCCTGAAGGGAATGATGAAGCATCCGGCTCTGACTTGATGAGTTCCTTGCCTGTGAACTGAAGGATAACGCCGCCATCACCGACTGTGCTTACGAATGAGTCGTGCTTCTCTGCTGTTGTCTCTGTAAGTGGCTGGAACCAATGTGTATAATGTGTTGCACCAAGCTCCATTGCCCATTCCTTCATGGCTGCTGCAACTGAATCTGCGATTGATGTATCGAGAGGCTCGCCCTTGTCAATAGTCGCCTTGAGTGACTTGTAAACTGCTTTTGGAAGTCTCTCTCTCATGACCTGATCTGAGAATACGTGTGAGCCAAATACGGCCGAAATTTTGTTCATCATAATTACTACTCCTTTTCCTGATTAAAATGAATCCTTAACGTATCCTCAAAAAAAGAGAAAGGTGTCCTCCTTCTTGAGAACACCTTTGTCCATTTCGTATCATTTAATTGTTGAATATAAAATACTCTATATTCTTTTAAAAATCAACCCCTAATTTTAAAAAAATTATAAATAGGGTTTCAAATACTCCACCAATTCATAAACCTTTGTTCATGGTGCCTAATCAAATATAAACCACTCTGTCCTCATCCACACAGTAGCACGCCAGCTTTCCGCCCCTATATCTCTCACCATTTCCACAGTCGAGATCCATATAGTAAGGCGTCTTGTAAACGTTGTAAGAATGGTCTTCATTAAGCCTGTTCGTCGTAACATGTCCGCAGAACACATACCTGTCAAATGCCTTCTTGTCTGCAAATGGAACATTATGGATATCAGGTGAGATGAGAAATCTGTACTCATCTCTTCTCGCTGCATTCATAATAGACTCAGTGATATTGATGGTCCTGTCAGCATTTCTGATGTATGAGCCGCAATGAATACCTGAATGAGTAACAACACAACCTCCGTACTTCGGCGACTTGATCTCAGTATAATGTGGCAGATGTGCCAGAAACCCATGCAGCTTCATCTGATCATCCACATTGAGCTTCTTGATATCTCTGACTGTTCCACCACCGCCGAATATGATCCACTGTCTCTCTGACATGCTTCCATCTATGTACATCTGGGCAAACAGCTCATGGTTACCCTTTATGAACTGCATGGAACCATCCACAAGATAGTCCGACATAAACTCGAGAAGGGGAATTCCCTCATCGTTCCAGTCGAATATGTCCCCCATGACTATCATTTGATCCGTGGCTGGGTCAAAGCTTATCTTTTTCAACATTTTTTTAAATGATATGACATCCCCGTGAATGTCGGATATGAGATATAGCATTTATTCTTCCTTTGACAATCATTATATTATTCCAGTCTCTTAACAAGCTCCTCATATATCTCCTCAGCGACCGCCAGTTTGTACGCAAGCCTGGTAGGCTGAGGCGGAAGTTCAACATAATACGTCCGCACATCGCCATCTATATCTATGGCAAAATACACCTGTCCCGGAACTGACGCGTCAGGATTTGCCGGATCCACATTGCCCATGGTTCCAGTCACGCCGATCCCTATATTCGCATTATATGCCTTCCTGCACGCCTGCGCCATGGCACCTGCGGTTTCATTTGAATAGACTGTATACCTATCTATAATCTCCGCCGGAACCCCCTGCATGATCTTCGCCTCATTGCAGTAGGTGACAAATGCGCCCTTAAGCACAGCAGATGAACCTTCCGTGTCTGTTATGAGGGATGCTATCTGCCCAGAGGTCGCAGACTCCATGGTTGTGATGGTGAGGTGCCTCGATATAAGGAGCTGGGTGAGATGGCTGTAGTTGGATCTGATCTTTTTGTCGTCATATACCTTATCATTTGAAAAATTATCCATATTATCCTGGTGTCTGTTATCTTCATATTTCATATAATTCATCTTCTTTTCTTGTACCAAAGCCTTATTCAGCTTACTGTTCACTGTTATCTTCTCCTGATGACATTTCAGCATCTATTTCATCATCATCGTATCCCATTTCCTTAAATTTCTGTCTGTATGCATCATCTATCTTTTTTCCCTCTGCTTCTTTAAATTTATTCATCTTATCTACTAACTCTTTATAATTAACAGGGGCACCTTTTTTCTGTACAGAAGCAATTACATTGTTCATTTCATCTCTATATTCTAAGATACTTTTTTCAACCTCACTGTCCGATTCAATAAGATATGCCACATGAGCCCTATCTTTATTCTGAGTCACTTCCAATACCTTCATATAGTTTATAAGTGTTTCCAATTCATCCTGTATACCGCCGATATATGTCATCATAATCTTATTTTTAAATTCAAGTTCTTGTATCCTTTCCTCCTCGCTACTAAAATTGCATTCCATATCAGGATAGGACTCTACCGGAATGATAAGTGCCCTGATCGCAATAAACAATACGATAACGTTTACCAGGTCGAATATAGTAAATAAGCTGGAATACCCAGCGCCGATTCCAGTCTCAGATATCACATCAATCACCAACATTAAAAACATAAACATCGCAGTCCAGATCAAAACCATCATTCTGCGTCTTGAATACTCAGACACCTTTTTCAAAGCATATATCATTATTACAACTATAATCAGGAAACTCACATACATTGCCAGCAGATATGGATTCTTGAACGCCTGTATTCCTGTATCGGAAACACCCACAAAACCTATCAAATCAAATAAATTATAGTCAACTGACGCCACTGCCATCTTCACCGTTTTGTAGAATATAAATACCGGGATTCCGATGGCTACAACCAGTTTCCAAAGAATTGTAAATAGATTTCTATCATCTTTATCCACGAGCAATGTATATACTACAAATGCAATTGCAGATGACAAATATAGCATGATAAGGTAGGCGTCTACATATCCCATATGTATCCAACTAGAAGGATCCGCAGAATCAAGCACCACATCAGCCCTAAAATATATACAATAAAATATCGATCCAAAACTGCCCATATTATATATAGTTACATATAAAAGCCAGCCAAATGCTGTGCTAAAGTACTGCTTTAAATTCAAACATAAGACAAATCCCAAAGCTGCATTACACAAAATAACTGCCATCTGATATTTCACATGAACAGATAATACAATCCAAACAGGCAACGCCAACATGATAACTAAATATCCTATAGTAGTCCATTTCCGGCTTTTGTCCGAGTCCTTATCTATGAAGTCAAAATTCTTATGAACAACGTTGTATATAATCTCATAAGGAATCAACATTATTATAACCCCGATGATCATATAGCTCTTTCTTTCATCAAACCACCACTTGATAAAGGATGATATCCCCACTTCATCACTAGCTGATCCATCCATAATTTCTCTGAATATCACATAATCCTTCACCAGAAATGCTATTGCCAGAAGTACTGCGATAACGCACACCGTGATCTTATATTTCCTTGATGTTACGTGGGTGTTATCATCTTCATTTGTAGCAGCATCCACGGCCGCATTTTCTTCAACTGAGTTTTCTTTACTCATCTCTCTGCACCTCTCATCTTTTGTATTGTAGCCTATAAAACTATATGCCACTTTTTATAATATAACCCATTATAGACAAAATTGCATCACCAATGCCACAGTCATTTATGTATAAATACAGCGTGATGTCTTTGCCAAATATGAGGTATATATAGTATTCATTTTCGGAATAAATTACCCTCTTCATCCACGCCATAATCCGAATTGCCTTTCGGATCATCAGAAATTATATATGTCTCCTAACGATTTTGCTTACTTGTTATTTATGTTATAAATCCATATTAACACTTCCAAAACCACGAGATCACTAGGGGGAGTAGGTTTATAGTACATAAAAAGGGAAGCTCATCGCTTCCCTTTTTTGAATAACCACTGGCCGTTCGCCCTGATATCACTCAAAGCATCTGCGTATGACCTAATCCTCATACTGGATATGATATTTTACTTACTAACCTTCCTGAAGTTCTTCTTTCCACGTCTCACAACAACGCCCTCTCCGTCGAACTTCTCCTCTGGAATTGTAGTCTGGACATCTGTGATCTTCTCGCCGTCCACAGCAACACCGCCCTGCTCTACGGCACGTCTGCCCTCGTTACGTGATGTTACAAGTCCTGACTTTACGAGAACTGACACAATATCGATCGAGCCGTCCTTGAAGTCATTTGCTGCAAGTGTTACTGATGGCATGTCTGCTGCAACGCCCTTTGAGAACAGTGCTCTTGCGCTCTCCTGTGCCTTAGCAGCCTCCTCCTCGCCGTGTACAAGCTTTGTGAGCTCGTATGCAAGGATCTCCTTTGCCTGGTTGAGCTGGCTGCCCTCCCAGTTGTCCATCTTGTCAATCTCCTCAAGTGGAAGGAATGTGAGCATACGGATGCACTTCAGGACATCTGCATCTGCGACATTTCTCCAGTACTGATAGAACTCAAATGGTGAAGTCTTATTAGGATCAAGCCATACAGCACCCTTCTGTGTCTTACCCATCTTCTTGCCCTCTGAGTTGAGAAGGAGTGTGATCGTCATGGCATATGCGTCCTTGCCAAGCTTTCTTCTGATAAGCTCTGTACCGCCGAGCATGTTGCTCCACTGGTCGTCACCGCCAAACTGCATGTTGCAGCCGTACTTCTGGTACAGTGCGTAGAAATCGTAACTCTGCATGATCATGTAGTTGAACTCAAGGAAGCTGAGTCCCTTCTCCATACGCTGCTTGTAGCACTCTGCGCGGAGCATGTTGTTTACTGAGAAGCAGGCTCCCACATCACGGAGAACATCAACATAGTTAAGATCAAGAAGCCAGTCTGCATTGTTGACAAGGAGTGCCTTGTCCTCTGAAAAGTCGATGAATTTGCTCATCTGCTTCTTGAAGCAGTCAACGTTGTGCTGGATAGTCTCCTTTGTCATCATCTGTCTCATATCTGTACGGCCTGATGGATCACCGATCATGGCTGTACCACCGCCTATCAGCGCGATAGGCTTGTTGCCTGCCATCTGAAGTCTCTTCATCAGACAGAGTGCCATGAAATGGCCTACATGCAGGCTGTCCGCAGTCGGATCAAATCCGATATAGAATACTGCCTTACCATTATTTACCAAATCTCTAATTTCATCTTCATCTGTTGTCTGCGCTATAAGCCCTCTGGCTACAAGCTCGTCATAAATCTGCATGTCCTATAGACCTCCTACATTTTTTGTATATCTCTTTATATCTGTCGCAGTCATTTATATCATAGTAATATCTCTTATCAATATAAATTTACAATAAATCACCACACAGACAGATATTATAACATTTAACCATGTCAGGTGACAAGTAAGTTCAACCATAAATATAATCGTTTTATAATATTATCTGCCTACTTCCTCTGCAGTTTCAGTCTCCTGCCGATTCCGGCTGCCATGGCGGCAAGCAGAAAAATGTACGGCGTCGTCAGCGACTGGTTGAGGTTGAATAACGCCTGAACAGCATAACTGGCTATTCCAAGGGCAACTGCAATGCACGCACAGAAATCATAGTCAGACGAACTGAATGCCGTCCTTATCATACTGACAAATGCAGACACGATAAGTCCAACGTATGTCACCGCGCCGAGTACTCCCGTGGTTACCAAATACTGCAGATACTCATTGTGGGCATTATCATACACGACCCCCACCTTGGATATCATCTCATCATAATATCCGGCTGTCATTATGCTCTTGACCGACTCATTTCCGTATCCGAACAGCTTATTTACCAATGGGAACTCCTTGTACGTGCTGACAAGCCTGCTCCACACATATCCACGGTAATTACCCCATGAATCGTCAAATCTGAATATCCCATCGGCCTTCACCGAGCTGAAAATGACCGCGCACACTATTCCTGCAATCACAAGGACCGAACATACCACAAGTGAGATCTTCCCTGACCTATTAAATGTGTTACCATTCGAATCTTTCCTTGACAGTCTAAGTCTCGATACTGCATAGATCACGATACGGATCACCGCAAGCACACCAGAAGCCACTGCTATCAGTTCCGTATTTCTCGCAAAATTACTTATACCATCTAACTTGGCGATACTCTCCGGCGATGTCTTTAGAAGCAGACTCACCGCAAGAAATCCAAGTGACATCACAAGCATCAGCTCCACAAATTCCTTTATCCTGCCACGGTATGTTGAAACCAGGAGCAATATCGCGGCTGCTGCACAGACACCTGCATACGCCAGATCTGCATTTGTCACAACTGTCGCAGCCGCCCCTGTAAATACCGCAGTCCAGGCGGAGAGCTTCACCCAATTGAACTTCCATGTGGCATCACCATCATATATCCTACGGTCGTCAAGCCCCACACCAAATCCGACAGGGATCAGAACGCACAGAAAGCTTGCAAATATATCTATATTGCCAAATGTCGATATGTATATATCCATTATGCTGGATGCTAGCCCGTCCCTTATTCCAAGGAAATCTATACCGACATACTGAAAAACCGCGATTATACATGTAAATGAACCGACACACAGAAATGCCGGGAACACACATTTTCTAAGACGCAGGCCGCGTCCCATACAGACATACAGGAGCATGGCAAGGATCATAAACTGAAGTCCGCACCTTCTGCCCTCCTCGCCAGTATAGGCGGCCATTTTATCTGATGCCATCACAAACGCAAGTACATTGGCTACGAAAAAGCCAGCCATGAACCAGTCCGTTGCAACATAGCTTTTTCTGTACTTAAACATCACAAATGGCTTTTTCCCGTCAAACACATCGAGCAGCACTGCCAGCACCATGAGCACCGCGTACACACACAGCGCCACCTCAAATGCCTTGTACTTAGTTAGTGTGATGTCAAAATATTTGTCGTGCATTATGAGTGGATACAGAGTTCCCATATATAACAGAAATATCGTGCTGAGCCAGTCCTGCGCCGTCCCGGAATCATCAGATTTTTTCTTACGAATCTTATCCATTTCGAGTCTCCTTTTAAAGCAGTGGCGATAACAGGTTGAGCAGCGGTCCTATCAGGGACACCTTTTTTATGTTATTTCTACACCAAAATATGTCTATCTCCTCCGACTCCTCAAATGTTGCAAACATATCATTCTTGACATCCGCTATCGCCTTGCAGTCATAGAGCAGGGCGCCACACTCAAAGTGATGATAGAAGCTTCTGTTGTCCATATTGATCGACCCCACCGACGCAAGCCTTCCGTCCATAATAAGTGTCTTGGAATGTATAAATCCAGGTGTATACTGGTATATCCTCACGCCAGCAAGAAGCAGTTCCTTGTAGTTGGACTGTGTCATCTTGTATATATACTTTTTATCCGGTATGGCTGGTGTGACTATTCGCACATCCACGTCTCTCTTAGCTGCAAGCTTGAGTGCCGTCATCAGCTCATTGCACACTATCAGATACGGGGTAAATATGTATATATACTCCTGCGCATCATTTATCATCTGAATATAGAGATTTTCTCCGACATTCTCTCCGGTCAGCGGACTTGACTTATAAGGCTGTACATAGCCATCCTCTATATTTGAAAAGTCCACCTCCGGCTTATAACTCAGGTAGCTTCCCTCCGAATATCTGAAATAATTCCACATCTGGAGGAACATGACTGTGAAGCTCCAGGCACCCTCGCCCTCAAGTCTCACTCCGCTGTCCTTCCACCTGCCGTACTTTGTTATGCGATTGATATACTCATCCGCCATGTTGTATCCGCCGGTGTGGGCAATCTTGCCATCTATGACCGTTATCTTCCTGTGATCTCGGTTGTTGAATATCGTTGCAAAGAAAGGCACGACCTGATTGAACGCCATACATTTGATTCCGTATGACTCAAGCTCCTTCCAGTAATACTTTGGCACATTGAACACCGATCCTATGTCATCATACATGAATCTTACATCGAGTCCCTCTGCAGCCTTTCTCTTGAGGATCTCCAGGATCGTATCCCACATATATCCCTTATCAACGATGAAATACTCCATGAAGATGTATTTCTCAGCACTCTCCAGATCCCTGATAAGGTCATCCATGACATCATCGCCGATGGCATAGTATTTTACATTTGTATGCTTATAAAGGGGGGCCTGTGCCACATGCTCCATGTAATTGCATATTCTGTACGTTGGCTCGCCCTTGATATCTGCTGCCTGGCAGACATTTGCGCCCTTTACATTCTCATACACTTCCTGCTGCATAACTCTGAGCATGTTCTTCTTAAGCCTCTTCGGTATGAGCACATGTCCATAAAGCACATACATTAAACCTCCGAGTACAGGAAACAGCAGTATCGGCACCATCCACGCCATTTTGATCATCGGGTTGGTATCCTTTGTTATGAGATGAAATACAACTATCACGCTCAAAAGCTTCAATATTCCTGAGATGTAAATGTACCTTTCCTGCAGAATTATAATTCCAAATATCATCACTGCAAGCTGCAGGACGACCAAAAAACATGTTATCACCATTCTGCTGAGAAGTTTGTTAAGTATTTTCTTCATTCACGTATAACTTCCTTTTCTACAAATGTTTACTGAACTGAGATCACCTTGTAGTCCTGATCCTCAACCGCCTTTGTGAGAACAGCGTCATCTACATCAGCATTTAGTGTAACTATCGCTATACCCTTCTCGTGGCTTACCTCGGCCAGATCGACCTGTGGCAGAGCCTCCAGGCACTTCTTGACTCTTGCCTCACAGTGTCCGCACATCATACCCTCTATCTTCATTGTCTTCTTCATATCATCATTTCCTTTCTCATTTTCAATTCTATGATTATTTTCAATTATATAATTATTCTCAGTGTTATCACTGTCATTTCCCTTGCGACCTGATCCTTCATCTTTTACTCCTGCAGGTCCGCCTCTATACTTTTCCTTGATTCTGTATCTATTATTTTTATCATAAATATCAGCCAAATTCAACCTCAGCGCGTTTGTTACTACACAAAAACTTGAAAGGCTCATGGCAAATGCTCCAAACATTGGATTTAAAGTCCATCCAAATATCGGTATCCACACACCTGCTGCAAGAGGTATACCGATTATATTGTAGATAAATGCCCAGAAGAGGTTCTCCTTGATATTTCTCATTGCCGCCATGCTGAGCCTTATCGCCGCAGGCACATCTAACAGTGAGCTCTTCACAAGAACTATATCGGCAGCATCTATGGCGATATCTGTTCCCGCCCCTATTGCAATTCCAATGTTTGCCCTCGTGAGCGCAGGCGCATCGTTTATTCCGTCGCCGACCATTATGACATTTGCATCGTCCATGAGCTCTCTGACGACCTTCTCCTTGCCATCAGGAAGCACTCCGGCGATAACTCTGTCTACTCCGACCTGGGCTCCGATCGCCTTTGCAGTCCTCTCATTGTCACCTGTGAGCATGACTATCGAGAGTCCCATCTTCTGCATCTCCTCTACAGCCTTCCTGCTCTCCTCCTTCACAACATCCGCAACAGCGATTATACCGAGCACCTTTCCGTTTCCAGATTCCGGCTTACCGGCAAAGAACATCGGTGTCTTTCCCTGTTCTGCCAGCATGTCAGCCTGAACGTCCATCTCATCCGTGATTGTTGCTGATTCGCTTATATATTCTCTGTTTCCCCCCACCATCACTATTCCATCTACCACTCCGGAAAGTCCATGTCCCGGAGCTGCCCGGAACTGTGTGACACTGATGTCATTTGTCTCCCTGGCATCACTGTACGCAGGATTGTCATTCCACTCGTCAACTATGGCCTTTGCCAGAGGGTGTTCACTCCTTCCTTCAAGCGCCGCTGCCAGCATGATAAGTCTTTCATTAGTTATACCCTCCGCGGGTATTATATCCGTAACAACCGGAGTACCCTTTGTTATTGTTCCCGTCTTATCGAGGACGACTATTCCTGTCTTGCCTGTCTCCTCCAAAGCTGTTGCAGTCTTAAACAGGATACCGTGCTTTGCACCCATTCCATTTCCAACCATGATCGCAACCGGTGTGGCAAGTCCCAGCGCACAAGGGCAGCTGATCACAAGTACAGATATTCCTCTCGCCAGCGCGTAGCCAACTTCCTTTCCGGCAATAAGCCATACGATCATAGTAACCACTGCAATAGCGATGACCACCGGCACGAACACCCCTGATACCTTGTCTGCTATCTTGGCTATCGGTGCCTTCGAAGCCGCTGCATCACTGACCATGTTGATGATTTTGGACAATGCAGTGTCACTTCCAACCTGTGTAGCCCTGCACTTCAAATATCCCGACTGGTTTATGGTTGCCGCCGACACCCGGCTTCCCTTGCTCTTGTCCACCGGTATGCTCTCACCCGAGAGCGTAGACTCATCCACTGCAGAATCTCCATCAAGTACGATTCCATCAACAGGAATGCTCTCTCCTGGTTTCACCACAAATATATCTCCGACAGCCACCTCGTCTATGCCCACCGCAACCTCCGCTCCGTCTCTTATGAGAACAGCAGTCTTAGGTGCAAGATCCATAAGTCCTTTTAAAGCATCCGTTGTACGTCCCTTGGAATATGCTTCAAGCGTCTTTCCAACGGTTATAAGAGCGAGTATCATGGCGGCAGACTCAAAATAAATGTCATGCATGAGTGTCATGACCTGAGCATCATCTCCCGCGGTCTGTGCCGCCGTCATGGCAAAGAGCACATATACACTGTATATAAATGATGCTCCGGAACCCATGGCGACCAGTGTATCCATGTTTGGAGCTCCGTGTATAGCACCCTTAAATCCACTGACAAAGAACTTCTGGTTGATGATCATCACCAATATGGTGAGAAGCATCTGTGTAAGTCCCATTGCCACATGGTTGCCGTCAAAGAACGATGGCAGCGGCCAGTTCCACATCATATGTCCCATTGATATATACATCAGAGGGATCAATATTATGACAGATGCCACAAGTCTTATCTTCATCTTTGACAGAGCCGCATCGCTCTCCGACTGTCCACCGCCCGAAGTCTTGTCGCTGCTTTTCGTCTGCGCTCCGCCATCTGCTGGAGAAGCGCCATATCCCGCTTTCTCCACGGCTGATATGATATCATCCCTTGAAGCAGTTCCGTCCACCATCATGGAGTTTGTCAGAAGATTGACCTGACATGTACTTACACCATCGACCTTGGAAACCGCCTTTTCTACTCTCGCACTACATGCACTGCAGCTCATTCCTGTCACATTGTATTTGTCCAATGCACACACCTTCTTTCTGTATTACATTTGTCATTTCATCCAGTTGCATAATTTCAGTTACATTATTTCAGTTATATTATTTCATAAGTCTTGTTATCGTATTTACAAGATCCTCTATCGTGTCATCCTTGCCATTTCTTATATCATCAGCCACACAGGTCCTGATATGCTCTGCAAGAAGTACCTTATTGAAGCTGTTGAGCGCCGCGTTTATGGCTGACACCTGGAGCACTATGTCTGTACAATAGGCATCATTTTCAAGCATTCCCTTGACGCCTCTTATCTGTCCTTCTATCCTGCTTAGTCTATTCATAAGTCTCTTGTATTCCTCATCTGTCCTCTGTCTCTTTCTGTCGCTGCAGCAGCATGCGTGTTCATCACTCATAGTATCCGCCTTTCCTCTGTAAATATTTGTACATGTATGATCTTTTATTTCATTTATCTATCTTTCGTATATTTTATATACCCTAGGGGGGTATTTGTCAATTCTTATTTCTTTATTGATAATCATAATCAATATCGCTATCTTGCTTGCCTACGGTTTATAACACAAAAAAATCCCTGTGAAAGATCTGAAATAAACAGATCGCTCACAGGGATCATATTCCTGTTATTCTGTATTTACTGCTCTGCAGTTATCACTCTATAACGCTTACTCTTCTACAGCATCTGTAGTATCATCCACCTGAAGATCAAGATCATTGATATCTATTGAACCATCATCAGATGAATCTGAAGAGTCATCTGATACAGCGCTGTCATCCGCTATTGAAGCTCCGTCCTCATCGAGATCGGAATCATCTAAAGTCACATTATCATCATCGCCACCTACCACTGTACTGTCAGTATATGAGAATGACTGTGTGTTGAGTACACTCTTGAGATCGATCAGTTCTCCTGTCTCAGCATTCAGCATGATGAGCTGCGAAGGATTTGAAACGTCAAGACCATCTTCACTCTGTGAACTATCACCATCGCCAGTCTTTTCACACTGTGCAAATGCCCATACAGGAAGATACTCGTACTTGTCACCATCCTTTATCTTATAGTAGGCAAGCTGCACGTTGTTAAACTCTATGCTGCTATACTGTGTCTTGTTCTCAGCATAATATGTGTTGACTGCCTTTGGAAGGGCCTTCACTGCATCCTCCCATGATATGAGATCAACATTCTCTTTCTTATCTCCTGTTGCCTTGAAATAATCATAGCAGTATGCTGAAACAATACCGTTATCATCTATCTGCAGTTCAAATGTCTCATCCATAGTGTCATACCATACATCATCTGATGAATTCAGTGAGTCAATATTGTATACATTTGGTGTATATGGAGCTATTCCATCAACCGAGCGCTTGTATGTGATCACATATCCACTCTTCTCAGATGCAAGTGTATTGTATGATGTATCGCTGTACTCCCATATAAGGTCTGTGCAGCCTGTCTCAATTATGTCTGAGATTCCGCATCCGGCCAAGAAACTCAGCCCCTGCTGTATAGCATCATCCTGGCTGACCGTTGCTGTATTTGCTGTGTCCTCACCGTCATAGTAATCGCTGCTGTAGCAATATACTGATGACGCTCCCTCCTTAGGTCTGTAATTGATGAGCTGGTCTGATGGATAATAATCTATTGAGAATCCTCCGCTCTCTCCAGTCTCTGTTGAGTTAAATGAGATCATGTACATGTTCTCACCCTTTGAGCCAACAAAGGCATCTGCAGAATAATCACCGGCGCCCTCTCTCTCATCCGTTGCCGTCTTGAGCTGCTCCTTTAGTGATGAGATGTAATCGTCAAAAAACGACTTCTCGTCATCACTTGTCGACTGCTTTGAGAGTTCCTCATAATTCTCTATCTCTCTCTCAAGATCTCCCTTGTAAGGTTTTTCCCAGCTGTATGTATATACACCGGCACTTACATCAAAGAAGTTTTCGCACACTCTCTTTTTATATTCATTGTCTACCTGATTCTGATTGTAGTAGAGTATAGACATCTTGTCTGTATCAGGTACTGTGATCTTGGATGCATTTATTTTAACATCCGTAAGACCAGTCGCATCGGTGTCTATCCCCTCCAGAGTACCCTCATAGGAGTCTGGCACATCAAGTCTTGATGCAAGCTTTCCGCCACCACCTGAACCATTCTCATCATCGCCCATATTGTAGTCTACTTTCTTCTTTCCGCATCCTGTGAGGACTGTTCCTGCCACAAGAGATGTTACGAGAAGCAGAGTCAACGCTTTTCCATAACCTTTTTTCTTCATATAATACCAACCTTTCCTGCTTTATAAGCACCACGACATCTATATACTCCCTGTCTTTTCAGGCGCATTTGTTAAAATTATAATATATTTTAAAGTTCGTTACAACAAATATGTCATTCGTTAACATTTGTTCAGCTTTGCGACTATATTACTCCTTTGTTATGATAACCTTGCCATCCACAACCTGAACCTTTACCTTGTTGCTGTCGATTCCCGCTGCAGCAAGCATATCCGGACTGATCTGCACACGGTTTGCCTTGTCCAGGATCGAGAACTCCTCATGTGAATCATCAGATGAAAATCCATCTGTGGACAGTTCGTTCATCCTGTCTTTATATGATTCCTTCATGATCTTCTCTGTGCTGATCTTACCATCCGCTATCATAACCACACGTCCAACCTTATTGGCAAGGCTTATATCATGTGTAACTATGATTATCGTGATTCCAAGCTCCTCATTCAGCTTTCTGAACAGATCCTGTATCATGTTGGATGTCTTGGTATCAACAGCACCTGTAGGCTCATCCGCAAGAAGGATCTTAGGATTGTTTGCCAGCGCTATGGCTATAGCGACTCTCTGCTGCTCACCACCTGACATCTGTGAAGGATAAGAATTGATCTTATCCTCAAGTCCAACCCTGCAGAGCAGGTCGTGTGCTCTCGCATATTTGTCTTCCTTGTTGCTCTTGTCAAAGTACATTGGAACCTGCACATTCTCGATAGCTGTCATATACGGAAGCAGATTTCTTGAGTTCTTCTGCCACACAAATCCTACCGTGTGCTTTCTGTACTCAACCAGCTCCTTGTCCGTCATGGCAAACAGATCCTTGCCATCTACATACAGCTTTCCGGCTGTCGGTCTCTCAAGTCCGCCTATCATGTTGAGCAGTGTGGACTTTCCTGATCCGGACTTTCCTATGACTGCCATCAGCTCTCCATACTTGATGTTGAGCTCAAGTCCCTGAAGAGCCATTACCTCGACATCATCTGTCTTGTATATCTTTACCAGACTGTCACACTCTATGATGTTTTCATTTGTCTCCTGACTAGGAGCGGAACCGTCCGCATCTGATGTTCCACTTTGAACATCCTCACTGCCCTGCTCCGTCTGATCCATACCATATACGAACTCTTTCTGTTCTGGCTCAATCTGTTCTGGTTCATTCTGTCCCTGTACTGCGGTATCAGGTCTTGTATCCACATTACTATCCGGTGTTATAGTATCCGGTGTCTCATTTTTTTTCTTCTTAAACAAATGCTTATCGCCCAACTATCTCACCATCCTCTATCTCATATACCACATCTCCAAGTTCCATCAGTTTAGGGTCATGGGTAGTCATGACAATCGTTATTCCCTCTTTGTATACAAGCTCCTGGAAAAGCTTCATGACCGCAAGTCCAGACGCCGTATCCAAGGCACCTGTAGGCTCATCTGCAAATATTACCTTTGGCTTATGCGCCACTGCCCTTGCAATAGCAACTCTCTGCTGCTCACCACCTGACATCTGATTAGGGAAGTGAGACATTCTTGATGAAAGTCCCACCAGGTCAAGTACCTCCCTTATCCTGGCATCTCTGTTTCCCTCATACTCGGCAAGCCTGAGTCCGAAGTCTACGTTCTCATACGCACTCATAATCGGTATGAGTGCCACCGACTGGAATACGAATCCGATATTGTATCTTCTGAGTTTTTCCTTCTCTTTCTCATTCATCTGGCTGTAGACATGCTCGCCTATGATGACATCGCCCTCTGTCGGATCGTCCAGGGCGCTCAGTATGTTCAGAAGAGTGGTCTTTCCTGAACCAGAACGGCCCTTCAGTATTGTAAGCTTGCCTGCAGGCACCTGCATGTCTATGCCCTTGAGTGCATAGAAATCCTCACCGCTTCCAAGTCTGAAGCATCTCTTGATTCCTTTGGCCTCTATCATGATATCGTCCATGACTGAAGCCCCCTTCTTAAGCTCTGCGGCAGGATCAAATATATATTCTGTATTGTTTGTATTTTCACCCATAGATTAATCCTCCCCCAGCTTCAATGCCTGTGTGATATTCATCTTCTTCAGAATAGTCCTTATAACTATGAAGCAGACGATGAACATAAATATAACTACTGCCGTCAGCTTTATCAGGTCATATGGATCCACCGCTATCGATATTGCTATATTGTGTGCCTCCGGCAGATAAACAACAGCAACCAGCTTGACAAACAGAATAGTTGCCGCAACCCCCACTCCATATCCCGCCAGACTGGCAAGAACCGAGCTGAATATCTGCTCATTTATAAGCATCTTGTTGATCTCATGCATACTCATACCCATAGCTCTGTATATACCGAACATAAGCTCTCTCTGCTTGATGGATGTTATCCAGTATATCAGGAATCCAACCATACAGAGTATGATTGCTATTATAAATGACAGTGAGAACAAACCGTTTGTGATAAGTACGAGAGGTGACTCCTGCATCTCCTTTATATCCTTATCAAGGCTGTCATACTGTACTATGTTGATATCCTCTGCATCAATTGCTCTTAGTGCATCTTTATAGCTCTTGCCGTCCGCAAGTCTCATCCACACCTGATATGGTGTCTGACTGAATGCACTTACAACATACGCATAGTTTGCAACAACGAGATATCTCTCAACTTCCTCCATCTCTCCATCAGAGTTCTTCTGGTACACATACTGCTGGAATCCAGGGAATGCATCCACTATGGCACATACGGTTCCACTAGGTGATGCGATCTCCTCCTTCTCCTTGCCCTTCATCGGACTGTACCTCGCATAATTTATGGAATCTCCGACTTTGATATTGTATTTCTTTGCAAGGTTCGACGATATGATGACACCGTTTGACACCTCTGCAAGATCGTTCAGATAGTTGTACCAGTGTTCCTTGTTAAGTCCGCTCTGAAGCCTTGCCGTCTCACCGAACTCCTTGGTGTTTATTCCCATAAGTACGCTGCCTGCAAGCTCCTCTCCGCCGGCCTTTATCACCGCATCATCGTCATATATGACTCTTGTCACCTTGTCACATACAGAGCCCTCGAGCTTTGTATATCTCTCAAAATCTCCCTCGGTGTAATACCAATGAGTCTTTTTTTTCTTATCTATATATGTTCCTCTAGTCCACTGCTCCTGAACTACCAGGTCAGTTCCCAGATTGTAATTGATACGTTTTGTCTTATTATCATTTATCGTCCGCGCCATATTTGAATTGAACATTCCCATTGCAATGGTCATTACAAGGAATACAGATATAAATCCCTGTTTCTTCACCGTCCTCGTTATCTGGAGGAAAGAAGCGTATACCGCAGGTGACCATCTCTTCTTACCTATCCTGTATATCAGTCTTATGAGATACTTGATAAGTCTGAGCACGAGAAGTCCAACTGCAAATATAAACAGTGACGAGTTCAGGAATATAACCGGATCAGGTCTCTTTCCTGAGAGTATATCCAATGCGATCGTAGACTTCTGCTTGTTGTAATTGTAGAGAAGATAGATTGACAATACCACCAGGATAACATCCACAAAGAACTTCTCCCAGAACGGTTTGTAATTTACCTTTCCTGTCCTGCTCTTTTGCTCGACGATAGAGTTTTTAGCGTATTTCATAACCGGCAGAGTCACAAACAGGATCGCAATAAGGGCTGCCGCCAGACTGTATACGACCATCCACGGATCTATTCCGTAAAAGTGTGTATCCTTGAATTCAAACTTCAGGAATGAGCTGGCACTCGCCGCCATCTTACACAGAAGGTAGCCCACCGGTATTCCTATTATTATCGCTATGACCGACAATATCGCCGACTGTCCCAGATATATTCCAAGGATCTGCTTCGTGCTTGTTCCTCGGCTCTTGAGCATCGCGATCTCTCCATCCTCCATCTCCAGTATCTGGCTTGACACCATGTAGATGAATGCTAAGAGCAGTACAAGGATAGGAAGCTCAAGTACCCATATGATTATTCCTATCGTCTTGGCATCGCCTCTGTAATCTATAAGCACGTTGCTGAAATTCTGTGTAAAACTCTTGTCCGATGACTCAAATGACTTTATATAGTAGAGTGTGTCAGCTGCATTTGCATGTGTTATCTGTGAGTAATCCAGCATGTCATGCTCACTGTAATATATTGTGAGGAAGCCGTACTTTGTGATCATCTCATCGAAATCACTCTGCTTCACATATACCTGTCTGTCCAGATCTGCAAGCTGATCATACCAGAAATCATCCGAGTAATCCTTCTCCTCGAACACTCCGACTATCTGGTATTTCATAGGATTGCCACTTGCATCCTTGACATCTCCAAGTCCCGTGTCGATGGTAAACACCTCTCCAACGACCAGATTATATTCATCGAGATACCTCTGTGATATAAGACACGGATATACTCCACTCTCCGTCTTTGCATCTTCAAGGCTTACTCCGTATGTTATGTTGATGTGGTCTTCAAGATTCGGCATATACACCATCTTGAAGTTGCTTCTGTGTCCAAGATTACTCTGTGTGTATCCAGCCTCAAGGCTCAGACTTGTCTGTTCCTCTATGGTGTCGATCTCAAGGTAGTAATTCCACATCTTCTTATACTTCTCTATCCTGTTCAGCACGGACTCAGAATCCGGATACTCATCAACAGCACAGGATCCCTCCCTGCCTATTGTGCTCGGATATTTGTTCTGCTCTGTCATAGCTGCGTCAAACTTGGATGACATAAGCATGTCAAGCGCTCCGTTCTTGAACATCGGGTTACATGATGCCACCGCCACAAGGAGTACTATTCCAAGGAGAAGACATGCATTAAGCCACTTTTTATTAAGAAGTTTGTGTGATAAAAATTTAAACATCTTTTCTCCTTTCCATTACTCTGCTACAGCATCGTCCGCTGCTCCGGCTGCATCGCCTGATCCGTCATCATCTGTCACGTTTTCCGATACATCTCCAGAGTCTCCATCGGAGGAGTCTGAGGAACCGGCCGTGCCTGATGAATCAGAGGAATCACTTCCTGAAGATGGCTTGCTACCTGACGCTGATGCTGACTCCTTCGCTATCACATCTCCCTCTGAGAGACCTGACAGTATGATCGTCTGTGTCTTGCTCGCCTCGCCCAGCGTTATATACTGTTTCACGATCTCGCCGTCAAGGAGAAGCCATACATAATCATACTCTGATGAGTTGTTCTTGCTCGCCTCATGGTAGATCATATTCGTAGGTATCATGACAACATTGTCGTACACCGCTGTAGGGTAGCTTACCTGGTAGTTCTTCGTGCTCTTGTAAACATTTGCATCATCGACCTTGATGTAGTACTTCAGTTCATCGGAACCTGCACACTTTGTAATATGTACATTTCCCTGGTCATCTGTCTGTATGTATGATCTTGAAGAGTCTCCGCTTGTTCCCACGCATATTCCGCTTATCTTCTTGGTATTATCTTTCTTGCTTGTGATAGTTACCTTCTGATTGATTCCAAGCTTGCCCTCTGATACTGTAAGTGCCAGTATGACATTTTTGCTACTGCCCACCGTGAGTACTGTCTGACCTTCCTTTATCGCAGCATCTGTGCTCGCGCTGATCTTCTTGACTGTTCCCGCCTCGTCAGCATACACGCTTATCTTACCTGTTCCATCGTTGTTCTTGTTGAGCTTTGTCTTTTTGTCGTTGAGACTTGCTATAGTCGCGTTATGAGTATATATAAGAAGCTGCTTATTATAATTCACAACATTTCTCTGGCATGTGAGCTGCTCTACCATATACAACGGATTGTCCGCATCAGTAGGTGTCGCTTTCTTCTGCTTTTGATATTCCTGTATCTGGTCATTTATGTCATTTATCTGCCCGTCATACTCTTGAAGTGATGAATTGTATGACATGTTCTCTTCCTGTATCTGATTGTCGATCTCCTTGACAGCCGCTGTTCCGCCACCACTGTCTATCACAAACAGTAGATCTCCCTTCTTGACCTTCTGTCCCTTCTTGACATTTATAGATGCAAATCTTCCATCACATGGAGCTGCATAACTTACGCTGTTTAGATCCTCTGCCGTAAATGACTGAGCCTTCGCTGTCTTGGTGTATGAGTCAAGTGCAACTGTATACTCAATGTAGCTTGACGGCATGATCGTATCCGATGCATAGTACACAAGATCTCCTTCCTTGAGGCCGCTTACTATCTCTGTGTAATTTGCATCGCTTGCACCTACCTCCACGTCACGACGTTCCTTGTCGCTTGTGTCAGTTTTGATATACACGAAGCTCTGCCCATTCTCTTCATATATTGAGTCGTTTCCAACTGTAAGTACATTCTTCGCCTCCGATGTACTGAAATAAAGGGAAACTGAATTTCCAACTTTCAGTATCTTTTCAGGGTTCTTTACTCCCTTCAGCTGGAATCTTGTATATGGAAGACTAGACATACTCTGTGCAACCGCTATCTCCTGGTTGGTGAACTTGTATGGCTCTATGTCATACTTCTTTCCATCTACAACAGTGTACATATTCTTGTAAATACTGTATGTATCTTTCTTATATGACTCGCCTGTTATCTCAATATATGGCTGATTGTAATCGGACACGACAACAACATTCTCTCCGCCGTTCACAGTCTTATCTTCACCCTTTGCAGACTTGGCGTAGGTGACATATCCGGCGTGATCTGCCTTTAAGGTTCCATTCTTCTTCAGCTTATCCTGTTCTTCCTGCGCCTGTATTTTCTTCTTCTGTTCATAATCATACACAAGGTTATCATATCTGTGGTTCTCCTCGTTGACCGCCTTCTCAACTCTGGCTGCATCAGCGCCCTCCTTGTCATTGATCTCCTCGCAGGCTTTTATCTTCCAGTCAATCTCCGCTTGCTTCTCCTGATAGATCTTCTCCTTTATATCGTGGCTGTACTTCTGTACATCATCCGACTCGCTGGCATCAGCTGATGTATCGTCAATTCCATCGCCAGTAAGTCCACTGTCTCCCCCCGATGTATCTGTGGTGTTGTCTCCCCCTGATGCATCTGAACTGTCCCCTGTTTCAGCAAGAACAGTACCTTTTTTCACCTCATCCCCCACATTCACATATACCTTTGAAAGTGTGGCTGAAGTCTCATAATAGTAGCTGTAATCTGTTGGAACTATCGTTCCTGTCTTTATGACCTTGCGGCCTATATCTCCGTATGTTACCGGACGGTATGCTTCATTTGTACTCACAGGCTCCATCAGTTCCGGCACCTTTTCACTTTTCTCCTTGCCGCATCCCGTCATAGTCATCGCAAACACAGCAGCCATGCACATACACATAACTCTCTTATGAAACACCGTTCTCATATTCTTCACATGTATACCACTCTTAAGATTCTGCTTTCTCAATTTACCACCACCTGCTCTCCGGCTTTAAGCCCTGACTTTACGATCGTCTTATCATCAACAGTATCACCCACTGTGACTTCCACGGCACTTCTGTTGCCGTCCTCATCCACCACGTATGCGTACTTCTTTTCATCTGAGCCATCAAATACAGCCTTTTTATTTACATATATGACGTTCTTTACCACTGGCTTCTCTATGACCATCTTCAGTGTATCTGCCTCCGTGATGCCTGCCATATCGCTGACAGGCTGGAATGTCACCTTCTGCATCTCCTCGCCGGTTGCCTTGCTCTTGTACTTTTCGCACTTTATCAGTTTCAGTGAAAATGTCGCTTCCTGAAAATCAGCCTCGTAAACTTCTCCCTCTTTGAACTCGTAGTTGTCATTTGTCTCCGCAACATAATCAGATGATCCTGAATCGACAGTTATAAGTGTCTGTCCAGCAGTTACATATCCGTACTGAATATCAGAATCTATATATGTGACAGTTCCCGCCTTTGTGGCTATGACCTGATAGTCCTTCATACGCTCATTCTGCTCTTTTATGTACGTATCAGCCACGTCCATATCTTCCTTTGCCGCCGATATATCGCCCGAATAATCTACACTGCTGTCTATCTCTGCAAGCCTTGTATAGTGATCTATAAGCAGAAGATCCTGCTCCTTCTGTTCTGTGTACTGTTCAATGGTCTTCTTGATCTCAGTAGCCTGAAACTGTATCATCACATCACCCTTGGCTACTTTATCACCTTCCTTCACCTTGACTTCCTCTATCTTGTAGTCGGACTGCTGTATCGAATAATCTTTGCTGCTGTATCCGTCCGGCTTCAGATCAAGTGTCAGTGAGGACTGTATATCACCGCTCTGAACCTTCTCAGTGTTGAACTGCATCTTACTGTATGGTTCTATATTTATCTTCGCATCTCCTGCCTGACCATCGCCACTGCCGCTGCACGCTGTGAACGATACAGACAGCACACCAGCCAGAGCCACCGCAAATATCCTTTTGCCAAATGTAGCCTTTGCCACTCTTCATACCTCCTGTTTTGGAAAATTATATGACATCAATCTGTTAAGTTTTATCTATATTCCAGCATTGTATCTCACTTCTAATACCTTTAATGATTTTACCCCCGGGGCGTTCATATATCAAGAAATTACGTGGGAGTTAATATTAGTTAAAAAAATAATCCGCTAAATACAAGGCCTGCACGGTTTGAATGTATGAATAATGTATAAATATACCAACTTTCAAACCGTGCCGACCACTGTAAAATACTATCTACTCAGTAGTTCGTTCACTCTCTTCTGGATCTTTTCCGGGTCGTATCCAGCTTTCTTGAGCTTGGTCTTACGCTCTTCGCCATTCCCCCATTTACCGACAATAACCTCTCTTGCTATTTCATCTGTGGACTTAACGTGTGAAGCCTTTACCTGCTTGTTGACCTCCGCCTGAACTTTCTCATAGTTGTACCCAGCCTTAGTCAACCTTGACTTTCTAACGTCACCATTCCCCCATTTACCGGCGAGGACTTCTTTTGCTATCGTTGCAATAGACTTCTTCTTTGTGGTTGGTTTGGTTGTTGATGAAATTGCGGTCTTAACTCTTGCATACTTCTGCCATGTCGTCTTAGATATGTATGCCTTGTTGAGGTCAAGATTGCCATTGTAGCCTTTGAGTCTTCCATGTGATGAATACTGCCTGATCGCGCAGTCATAGACTCCCTCGTTCCAAGGCGTCTTCTGAAACCCAGTATATTCGTCATCAGCATACTGAGCTATCCAGAGTGGATATCCAACTGACTTAACTCGATCCATAGCCGATTTCTGGATGTATATAAAAGGCTTGACCCCCGTCCGCTTATAGACATAGTTACACCATGCCTCACACCACTCCGTATCGTCTCTGCCAAATCTAGGATTGTTGTCAGCCTCCCAATCAAGGGCTATGATCCCCTTACCGATGAACTTCTTTATCTTATCTAAGAAGAAATCTGCCTCCTTCTTGACGTCCCCACCATTTGCATAGTGGTACATACCCAGTAAGCGGCTAAGTTTAAGTGTCTTATTGGCATGATCATTGAAACATCTGTTGAAATAGTCTGAACCCTCAGTAGCCTTGACTATGACAAAGTCACAAGATACTTTGGAGAGATTGATTCCATCCTGATGCGCTGATATATCTATTCCATTCATTAGAAGTCACCCTCTTTCTTCCAGAATCGTTTGAACATCTCTATGAGCTTTTCCCAGCCAAACATACAAATATAAGCTATAAGAAATGCCGCAAACAAAATAGCCACCGGATAATACCACACAAATACAATATTATAATATGAAAGAACCCCAAATAAAAAGACCTCACATACAATGATGCTCGTGATGAGTACCTGTAGTGAGGTTGGTATCTTTTTAAGAAATCCTAATTCTTTTGTAAACTGTGTGATGACTGTGATCACAGTGCATATAATCGCAACTGCGATAAGCAATAATGAAATTTTCTCCATTTTAATCTACTCCTTTCCGTGATCGTTTGGCTTAATGGGGAGTTTGTCAACCTCATTCATGACACGCTCAGCCGTGCCGTTGCCACCAAGCCGTTTATAAGGCTCGTATAAATAATTCTTGAGGTTGTCATACTCATCCATCGTTACATATGTTGGCGATCGTTCGAGATAGCTTTTCCCTAAGTAAAGTATCCTGTCATGCGCCAATCCCATCAGCATGTCTGACTTAGCATCCTTTTTATTTGACCGGTTTAGCAAAAATGCCCACAACCCGGATGATGCCAATACCGCGACAATTATTGACACTATTGTTTGTACCCATATGTTCATAGTTTATGCCCTTTCTTATGCTATTCTTACTGCTTTCATGTAACTAGCAGTTACATTTACATTTGCTCCGCTACTCTGCCATGCCTGTAGATAGTACTTTGTCTCTTCTGTCACAGACATTATCCACTGGCACTGTACATATCCAGTTGCAGCTGTGGCTGTTCCCGGAATAACATTTGTTGTCTGATCGAAACCGTTATCTGATGTGGCAAATCTAGCTCCCAGTCTGCCTCCCTTTGATGCTGCAAATAATATCGTTCCTGTCATCATATACACACCTGGCGGCAATGTCACTGAGGAGTTTGTATTCGACCAGGCTCCTGATTTTATAGCCTTTGCTGTTGTTGAATTACCATAGACTGTTTCACCAATAAGGTTGCCATTACGATATAAGTTACCGGCGACATGAACATTTTTTGTTACGCTTAAATCATTTACACTAACACCATTAGGACAATTTAACATCATGCCTGTCTGTGCGGATATTTTAACACTACGCGCTCCGCCTATAGTCACATTTAATCCGACTAAAGCCGCGCTCAAAGCCTCTAAAGATATATACGAATTTGCTTGGGTTTCAGATTTCAACCCTATGAAAATTCCATCTTTGTTATTATAGATTTTAAAATAAATATTTTGGTCTTTGTCATTAGACTCACTTACCAAGGTATTTACAGAAAAATCTTTTGTAAATTCACCGCTGGCGCCTTTTATATTTACACCTTTTATAGTTCCAGTTGCTTCAACGTCTTCAGCAAATATTGTATTTACGTCTATCTGTTCAGCCTTGATACTTCCAGTAGTAATTTTTGCACCGTCGATTGTTGTGGTGTTAGCAGTATATATATTGTCAGATATAGCCTTTGCTGTCTTTGAAGCATTATCTGCCGTGGCCTTTGCTGTATCCGCCGTCGATTTAGCAGTATTTACTTTGGTCTGTGTAGCTGAGTCAAAACTCTCGAATGTTACAGCGCCTTTTAGGTTTACCTTCTTGCCTTCGATTGCGACAGTCTCGGCTGAAGCATTGATGGCAGATATGACACTATCTACGTTCACCTTGGCTTCTAGTTTCTTATCTACATCTTCGGGAGCTGGTGTCCAATCGGTTGCGATATTACCCCTTTCGAGTTTAAAATGAGCAAAATAAATCGCACTTGTTCCAAGAAAATTAAACCAATATACGTCGCTAGTTGTCGTATAACTTTCGACAATATCATACGTAAATGTATAACGTTTCCACGTTTTATTAACATAGAACGTTTTTGAGACTGATCTATCTGAGGATCCGGGTTTGATAACGGCAACTGCTTGGATCGTCGATTCAGTGTCTGAGTCAGATTTGGCATAAAACGATATTGTATATGTCCCAATTGGGCAGGTTACACCACTTGACATCAGCCGATTGAACCAAGCTTCACCAACAGTACCTTGTGTGTTAACTACCTTAACTGCATCTTTCCCTGACCTGTCGTCTTCTTGGTCATATGTAATATTTAATTTCCAACCGTTCACCCATGTTTTCATAGAAGTTGTATCTGGAATCAAATTTCTTCCACCAACCTGCAAGTTGTCTACTTTATTATTAGCGTCGTTCGCCGCATTCTGAGCATTGTTTGCTTTATTCCATGCCTCTTTTGCCGCTTCATAGCTACTCGATAAAGATACCTGTGAATACTGGGTATCTCCATTTGTCATTATTGTCTGATCGACAAAATATAGTCTATTAGTTGCTCCATTTTGATATGCCGGCTCTGTTTTCGTCCAGCCAGATGGAATAGCAGCACCATCTGTAGGTTTAGACGGTGCCGCTGCACTTGCTGACTGTAGTTTGTAATATCTTGTAACAGATTCAATATCTATTATTCTCGAGATGGTTATTTGAGCTCGTGGCTTTTTAACTTCAGCCATACAAAGCACCTCCTATTCAAGCTGACATGTGTATACTTCGGAGTTCGATACATCTTTGGCTAAGACCTTATATGTTGCACCTGTTGCTATTGGAGTAGAACTTGACGTTATAGTTCCCGTATACCATTTGACTGTGCCAAGACCCGATACAACACCGCCATCGCCTATCTTCTGCTCAACAGCTCCCTTGAACACGTGAGCAGTGAGAACAGTTTCTCCAGTATTATTCTTGAATATGCTGCCATTGGATGTTGTAATGGTGAGCGTTATAGCATCAGATCCAGCATCCCCTTTTGCACCTGTAGCCCCTGTCTGTCCCGTCTGTCCCGTCTGTCCTGTTTTTGCAACTGCAAACGAGAACTTCTTGTTGATTGTTACATCGTCAACACTTATTGGTATTGTCGCCTCGCAAGCTGTGGTAATGAGTGCCGTTATCCTGAATGTTATCTTCGGACTCTTTGTTCCACTATTCTCTACTGTTGCAGTTATACCAGTGGGGCATACAATGCTCTTTGCATCCACATTAACTGTAGAACACTGATTCGATCCACAATATGCTACTGCCTCAGTTGTACAACTTAAACCTGCCGGTGCACCAGATGTGTTTCCTATAAATGTATACGCCTCAGACGTCAATACAACGTTATAGGCATCTGAAACATCTAAAATAGTAATCTGATCTGCTGATTTTATAGCCATAATATAAATCCTCCTTAATCTGTTATAAGTTCGCACATAAATGTCACTTTTACATCTACGTCATCTGGCGAAAGGGTAAAAGAAAACCCACCATTACCCATTCTCGAGTCGGTGGATGAAATAATCCCGTATGAATCTTCGTCTAACCTCTGCCACTTCCACTGAATATATGCAGAATTTCCATATACCTCGTGCAACCTGTCTATATCGGTTATCCTATCTTTCCCATGATATATAACAACCGACAACACCGTGGATACTGCATTATTCTTAAACACAGTACCTCGCGATGATTCTATTCTGAGAAGAGTTGTGATCTCCTCTCGTACGTTTTCTATATTATTTTGTATGTTGTCTATTGTCTCACTCAGCTTACCCGTTTCTTTGAGTGTTACCTCATCAACTTCTACATCAAGTTTAAAATCTCCATTTTGATTTTTATAATACTTGATGTGGCTACTGTCTCCGCCAATAGACATCTGTCCGTCTTTATCCAGATATATGCCTTGTTCTACACTATTTACATCTGATTTTCCACCAGAATATATAGAGCGATCGGTAAGGTTAAATCCACCAATAGCAGCGCATATAGCACTTAAATCATCGACATTGATTCTATCGGCGTCTATCTCACCAACAGCAAGTTTTCGTATTTCTTCCACGTCATCTAATCTTGCCGCTGGCGATGAAACGTTACCTATAACAGTTGCAGTATGGTCTTTCACAAGTACCATAACTCGATCATCTACTTTTGTATCCGCGGTTGTCTGAACTGGCATAAGATTCGATGATCCATCTATTTGCACATACAATTCATCGTTTTGTTTTATGATTTTACCGAAGACTGTATCCCCACTACTTTGAGTGGCATCATTTGTCGCTTTGACAAAACGTGACACCAAATCATCAGATAGTTTTAACAATCGGCATCACCCCCATAAACTGTTTGTATATATTGCTTTTTCCGTTACTGGACACCCCGGAACACAACTTATTGACTGGCTTATGATTTTTGCTTTTTGGTTAATTATCCCAGCTTTCTTATAGTCAAGCAGCACACAATCGCCAAGGCGGACCGGATAATACCCATGTTTGTAACTGATTGTGTATTCTATTGTCGATAGATTCTTTAACAGATTTTTGGCGTATTCCTCCACCTCACTTTTGCTTGGTGTGCCAGTCAGAGGTATACTTGTTGGTCGGTAGATGATTTCTCTTCCTCGGTTAACTGTAGATATTGGGCTGTCAACACTATCGTTAACAACTCTTGAATTGATGATGTTTGTTCCACTTACACATGACACCTCCACAACATTTGGTATGCCATATAAATCACGACTTACAGATATATCTGGAAACAATATAGAACTGTTACCATCGTCAAATGTTGTTATGGGTATTAATGCGGCAATCTCCTGTACTGGACAGAATATTATACGACTCAATTCATCTAACCCTATCTCGTATTTAGCTATTGATATGAGGTCTTTTACAAATGTTAAATACTTATCATCGGTATTAGCTACGAAATTCTTTTCAAGTGTTTTATTATCGTCTGTACCAATCACTGGGGCTCTGGCATGATCTCTGCAAATCTGTAAAGCCCCCTCCATGATTGGCTCGCCTTTTTTCATTGCGTATCCAAGTGGTGGCGGATTTTCTTTCAACTCTATCAATGGTGTATATGCATCAGCAGACATTGTCTTTGCCTTGCCATCAAAACCAGTGGGCATCGTCTGAATCAGAAATGTCCCCAGAGAAAACTTCTCCCGCAATCCATTTTGAACGGTTATGAGATAAACTCGTATATAGCATTCGCCTATATCATCTGCCAATTCAAGAGTAGCAGAGCCAAGCGTGTCAGTATCTGCGTCTCGTGATATTGTGCATGATTTTACATATGTTAACTGCTGTACATCTGCCCACGTACCAGGGTCAACTATGTAATACTCAAATGTCTGTTGCATGGATTTACTCCAATCTGGCATATTACATACCCCCTTCAACCCTAGTAACGCTAAACTGTATTGGGATGCTTAACTCGCAATGTGTCTGTGAATACGATACCTTGACATTTGCCCAGTATCCTGTTCCAGACGGTTCTCTGACATATACATCGCCTTTGTATATTGCTAATCGACGTATTTCGTTCAATGTATCAATATCGGTCCTTGGGATTACCACAGACCAGTTAGATGTATGCCCTATTTGTGTACCGTAGTAGCTCACGGGTTCTTCTCTTCCCGTATATTCTACGAATTCCACATCTGGTTCAAAATTATCTGACACATCGATGTTGTATGGCAATCTTAATATTGACCGAGTTGTTAGATCATCTTCTGTCAATTTCTCAGTATCAGTACGGTTTATCCACTGTTCATTCCATTGAATAATTATCGCTTTCTCATTAACTTCTCCGGACATATCATCGAACACAACTGCCCCTGTCTTGTTGTTAACTATGACCACCCTATATACTGCGGTGTTTAGGGCTGGGTGTGGATCAATTATTGTATAACTGGCATTAGGTATGTCCTTTGCTATTTCTGTAAACGTACCATCAAACTCTTTTCTATACACCGATATAGTCGCGTACTCTGGTACTATCCCATTACCTAATACTGCTCTTGGCGATATCATTGTAATCAGCATATCGTAGTTTATTGTTACAGTGCTTGCATTTATCAATTCCGCTGATTCTGGGTACTGAACCGTAAACACTATACCTCTAACTGATGCAGTCAACCCAGAGTTAAACGACGCGGTGCATACCAATTCATACTCAAAAGAATCAACCAGGTCTATATCATACGCACTTAAACGTATGTCTAATGTATTAGAGTTCTGTACAGTGTAATACCTCGAAAATATCGTATCTCCAGCATTCACTCTAGTTTTTTCGCCTAATATATTAGTGGTCTCATATGTTTTGTTTGCTATGATACCCAATGAGCATCCAATCATTGTCTGATCATCTGCATATGCTTTACATTGTATATTCATCGGATAGCTTGAAAATATACTGTTCTCTGACAAATTTGCCACTGTCACAGATAATTCCGGGTCAGAATATACTTTGACTGTTCTTTTTGTTGACCATTCGGAATACTTTTCGGTTACACCAGCTGTTTTTACCTGCCAGATTATTTCTGTTATAGTGCTCCATTTTGAAGTATCTATCTCATAATAGCAATTAACCTCGTCTTTACCTATGTATTTATCAAGCGGTATTTCTTTGCGTTCCTCTGGCGGTATCTGTATTGCTAGCATTGCATGAGTTTGTTTTGAACCATCTTCGGAATTCTGCTGCCAATACAACCTGATCTTTTCACCTTTTCGTATACTATTTGCCGTTGTCCAAGTAGTTGGTGCAGCCGGTGTTGTACCTATGGCAATAGAACTTACCGGTGACCATGGCGATGAGCCTGCACTGTTAACAGCTCGTACTCTGAAATAGTATCGAGTTCCTGTAGTAAGTCCTATTATTTCAGCATGTGATACATTTGCATCGACAGTGGTTGAACTCACAGATCCCGAATCAAAATATATCTTGTGATCTGTATATTGAACCTCATAGCTTTCGGCAGACGCAATCTTCGCCCATTGTATCTGAACACTTTCAGTTGTAAGAGCAATAAGTTTTGTTATGGCATCTATCTTGTTTGGTGCTGATTTGGTATCATATGACCATTCACTCCATTCGCCGGCAATAGTCTGTTTACCTAACACATTTATACCACGACAACGAACATCGTACGTGCATCCTGTATCCACAGTCAGTTTTATAGTTGCTGAACATGCAAGTACTTTTGCTTTTGCTGTTCGACATTCTTTTTTATTTTTAAGAATGTAGAATTCTACCTGATCTACTTTTGAATCGGTGATGTTCTCAATCTTAGCTGTTAATGCATACTGTTTTATTGATACTGTCGGTGCCGATAACTGTTCTGGGGTATTAACACCTTCTACATTCTTCGTTACTGAAGACACATCACCTGTCCAGTAACTCTTAGTTACCTTTGTGGTAGTATTTCCGTTTTTAACATCCACCGTGTATGTTGTCGAATATGGACGGATATCAAATCTGATCTTTACTGCATTTTCTGGCGGAGAATATGTCGCGTTCTTGAGTTTAACAGATGATGAACCGCCGTCAAACCACACTCCATCCCCAGTCGAGTAATACCAATGTACATTAAAATGATCGGTGTTTTTTATAGGAACTAAAGAAGGCGAGTCAGTCCCCACCTTCTTCACATACTGCAATGACACAGTGCTATTCAAAGTCTGTTTGCCGTCAGTACTTTTTCCTATAAGAGCATTATTACCGTCAACATTTGCAACATACCACCGTTTTTTCTTGACTTCTTCTGTTGCTTTTACACCGTTTGTGAATTCGACTATATTATTTCCGACAGTTCCACAAAGCTCTACTATTGTACCTTTTGCTACTGTACCGGAAGAAACTTTTATCACAGGTTCCGAAAAGTCCCATGATGCAAAATATGTGTTGTCTGTACCAGACTGTTTGGTTATCTTTAAATTTGAAACTTTATAACCCATATTTAAACTCTCCTTCCTATCGTAGCTGCCCTCACTATCTGCTCAACAGCCGATGCGATATTACTTCCATCGTCATAAGTTATACCATTCACGTTATATGTGTTTCCTGGAGTCTGATTAATGTTCTTGGCTAATCTGTCAATAGCCTCTATTACATCAGAATTTCCATTTTGATTGTTTCTTCGATTAGCTATCATACCTATCGTTCCTGAGCCAACACCTGTAAACATCAGTGGGTTTCGGTTGAGCATACTGTTGATAGCATCCATACTGCTTGTCACATTACCCATATCAACTACAGGTGTGATTGTTGGCTCGTAATCAAGGTCAAGATTCAGCGCATCTGAAATCATTGACATTACTGTTCCGGCCTTGTCTATGACAGTATTGGATATATTACTTATAGCACTATACACAGACTGTCCACCTCGTATAACACCATTTGCCATACCTTCTGGAAGATACTGTCCAAGCCTGTCAAACACCTTTGAAGGCGAGTGAATCTGTAATATGATTTTTGCAATTTGTGGGAGTTTCTTAGCCATCCTACGAACAGCTAATACTGCTTTGTTAGATGCATCATCTATGCCATTTGCCATACCTTCTATAAGGTACTGTCCGACATTATAGAAGTTGTTCCTGTAATCCGATATTTTGTCGATACTCGTTTGAGCTATGTCACTAGCTGTTGAAGATACCTCTTCTTTTTTATCACTGATACCCTTCTTATACGCAACCATCGCATTCCTACCGGAAGTTTCCCATTTCTGCTTTCTTCCATCGACTTTACCAACCATATTATCAATAAATGTGGTTATTACGGAAGAAGCTTTTTCCCCGGCATCACCGAATGCACTCACAAAGTTATCCAGACTGATTGTACCTATATTGTTAAGACTTGCTGTGAACTGAGAAAGTCCACTAGCATCGAAAGATGTCATCTGTGAGACAAAAGAATACAAAGTACTTATTTCATCTGTTACTGTTCCGAGCTGAGCTGTGTCTATACCTGAAATATTAGCTGAATAATTGCTAAGATGTGCCCCCCATGTTTCAAGGGCACTGCCAAGAGAATCAAGACAATCAAATGAATCGTCATTTAATCCAGAAATCTGTTTCTGAAGATTTACCATCATCTGTCCAGCATTGTCAGCGGCATTTACTGCATCGTCACTAATTTTTCCGCTTACATTGTTGGAAAAGTTGACCAATGCACCACCAAATGCTACAATGTTTTCGCCAAAATCATCTAAGTCAGTACTACCTGTGATCCAACTCATAAAGCCACCCTGTTCCGGCACTGCTTCATTGAGGGAAACCATTATATCACCTATGTCTTTCGCCCTTTCAACGGCTTTTTTGTCCAAGGAACCAGCCTCTGTTTTTCCGGCAACAATGTTACTGAATCTGACCATTGCATTGCCAAAGGCCTCGATGTTACTACCGAATGTACTGAGATTCTTCTCACCAATAAAGCACTGCCATACTCCGCCTTGTGCTGGTATATTATCATTCAACGCTGCCATGATTTTGCCGCACTTTGCAGCCTTCTCTACGGCATCTTTGTCTATTCCACCATTTTGAACTATGGTGTTTGAGAATTTTACTATGGCTGTTCCAAATTTCTCGATATTGGTCGAGAACGCATCTAGGTCTTTCTCGCCTATCAGTTTCTGAATTACCCCTCCTGATCTTGATAAAGAATCTTGTAATTCCGCCAGCACTTTTCCAGCATTTGCTGCGACGGTCACCGAATCACCGTCTACCTTGCCCCTTGTCGCATTTGAGAATGCTACTACGGCCTTACCATAAGCAGCTAAATCTATGGCAAGCTGATCGTAGTCAACTCCACCACCAAGGAACTTTGTAAGGCTATCCAACAAACTGGCCGCTGTGAGCAACAGAAGTGTCTCTGCCAGTGCCTTAGCACCTTCCATGGCTGTCTTATCAACCTGTGTCATTGTAGTGATAAAAGGTGAGATGTTTGTTGCAAACTCAGATAACTTCGTACCTATATCTGGCAATACATCAGCAACGCTGGATACAAAGCCACTCACAATACTACCAAAGAACTCGCCTATTCCTTCGCCTATGGCTGACAATAATGGTATACCCTTGTCCAGGAAATCCTGTAACTCTGGATACTCACTTGATAATGCACCAAGTGCTGCTATGAATAAACCGATCTCTGTAACAATAGCAATCATAGCCGTAACACCTACTATTGCTGCAAGTGCACCTGTTCCAATGAGAGCCAAAGGTATCATAGCCACCGACATTGCCACAAGTAATATAGATAGTGCGGTTGCGGTACCTATTGACGCATTCAGATCATATTTGTTCAGTAATCCAAGTATGACTCCCAGCTCGCCTACCACCAGCCCCATCAATGCCATAGCGCCTATAGCAGTCGTTGGAACTGTTTTTACTAAACCGAGCATCAACATAGCTGATGCCATAGCGTTTAACACTACGCTCAAGGCAATCGCATTCGATATTGACGATTCGATGTTTAATGTTGCCATCACACCAAGGATTAATGCTAATACGCCAACAACACCGGCCATAGTATATAAATTATCTGTGACGGTCTTAGATATTCGTCCTGACTTGCCCATAATTGCAAAAGCTGTTGAAAATGATAATAACAATAACGATAGTGCTGTCGAACTCTGGATGGCATTATCTGTATTCAACATAGACATTGCTGCTATTACCCCACCGAGAACCACAACAACACCCAACATCTGTATCATTGTTCCACGCATCTGTTTAGTATTCTTGCTAAACTTTGTCAGCGCCATCATTGCACCGAATGACACCATAAGTGCAGAAATACATGTGGTCGCTACTGCTAACTTACTAGGGTCTAAGAATGTTAACCCTACTACAGCCGCCACCAATACACCAATAGCCACTGTCATGGATATGATAGTTCCTTTTTTCACATTCTCGGCATACCGTGACACATATATGAGCCCACCAAATAACGTCTCTAATATAGAAACAACCAAAGTTGCTCTTGGTAACGCATCTGGATCTATTTGAGTCAGGATAAATATAACACCAGTTATAATGAGCAACGCTCCAGACATCATAAGCAACATAGCTCCAGCCTTGGCTGCGTTTTCACCAGCAAGTTTTGACACTGTGATTATCGCTGCGAACATTACTTCTATAACGCCTACTATCTTGAGTCCTCGTTTAACTTCTGATTCATCAAGATAACTTATCAATTTTATTACACCAACAAGGACTCCAATGGCAATACTCATGCCAAGTAGCATAGCCCCTGCTTTAGATCCATATTCACCAGCGGTTTGCGAAACTACGATTATTGCCTCAAACAAAAGTGTAATCAGTCCTATTACTGCTATTCCGCTAAGCACTTCATCACCATCAAGTTTAGATGCGAGTTTTACAACACCGACCATAATAGCCATTGCCACACCCATCTTGATAAGCATGTTGCCTGCTTCGTCGGCGTATTTGCCTGCAAATATGGATATTGCAACTATTTTTGTAAAAAGTCCCTGTACCAACTCGATTACTATTACTCCCTGAAGCACACCTTCTGGGGTGAGTTTGGCCAGTGCTGTTATTGCTTTTGCTATTATAAGCAATGACACCGACATTTTTAGTAATAAATTACCTGCTTGATCAGTACTTTTTGATAGTTTTGACACGACCATCAGTGCGCCACAAACTATACCAAGTTTTATGAGTAAGTCACCAAGCGCATCAACAATAGGCCCCATCTTCTCTGGGTCAAGATCCTGTAATTTTTTCAGTGCTATGGTTGCTAATAGCAATGCTGTGCACACACCAACTACAGTCAGTGCCCCCTTGGCGCCGCCTCCAATTTTGCCTAGCACAGTTATAGCTACTGCAAGACCTGCTACTATTCCAGATAATGCCGCAATAACACCTATTGATGACCATAATCTATCTTCTGGAATATTAGAGACAATCCACAAAGCCCCTGAAAGTACTCCTACTGCCAATGCAAGTCCAAGTACAGATGACGCTATGACTTGTATCTCTTTTACTCGAAGATATTTTTTTATGCTAGTTCCAAGTTCTGTAAAGAACCCACCCACACTTTCGAGCAACTTGCCTAAGCCTTTAGCCGGTGCTGCCACGGCTTCAATTGCCTTACTGAATGACGTAACTGCTTTAGTTACATTATTAGTCACATAGAGTAATCCAGCACCAAGACCAACTGCCAGAACTTTTCCAAAATCTATCCCCTTAACGGCATCAAGAATACCACTACCTATACTCTTGATGAGCTCCAGTAACTTAGAAACTCCATTTTGAATTCCATTGAACCATCCAGTCATAGAGAAATCGCCGACTTTGTAGAATTCTACAGATGGCGAATGTATGCCAAGCACCGACTTAATTCCTGATAGCATATCTTTTCCTATCTGGATTATTGTGCCGACTACTTCTTTTCCGCCATTTTTGAGACCATTTACTAGACCTTCGAGTATGTATTTCGGTATATTATCAGCGTCTTTAAGCCCCTGTATCCAGTCTTTGAAACCATCTGAAAATTTTCTTAGATATGGCGAAACTTTATCCAGAGCCTTACTGAACAATTTACTGAAGTCTGTGACATCACGGAGTTTTACAAGGAAGTCTCCTATGTATGCAGTTACTGTCAAGAGATCCAGATTAAAATACTTGAGTAAGGTGTTTATTAATTTAAGACCGAGTTTTAATCCACCGCCGACAATGTTACTTATCATATCGATCAAAGCAAATATACCCTTGAGTGTTCTCTTGAGCTTGTCAGCTTTTTCGTCACTCATAACAAGATGCTGTGAGAACTTATTGACAGTTTCCGTAATACGATATAACGTACTTTCTCCGGACTTATCCGATGTTGTGAACATCTCCGAGTATGCCTGTTTGAATACTTTAGCAACCTGGGTTGCTCCCTTTACTGCATTCTGGAAAGACTCTATGAGTAACTCTTTACCACTTGGTTTATTCAGGCTCGCTATCAGCTCACTAATCGGAGTACCTGTCTTTTCTGCCTGTGTCGCAAGATCTCGAAGTGTCTTTATTTGGTCTTTGGTAAGTCCCAATGTCTCTGCTTCTTTATCTGACAGACTTGCCATGGTCTCTGTGAGCTCATCTGCACTCAACGTGCAATCGGACCAATTATGCCCATTACGCTCCCAAACTTTATTAACCAAAGCCTGTACCTGGGCATAGTCGTAATTAGCTGCGGTGAGCGCCTTTATTCTTTCCTCGCCATTACCAAAATCACCCCGAATGGTCTTTGACACAACATCGTTGAAATATTCAACCTTATCAGTTATATCCTGTGTTGATTTGGATGCTTTGGATGTGACATTTGTAAGACGCTTCAATGTATCTATGATTAGACCACCTGACAGTTTCCCTTTTGCAAATATGTTCGCGAGTGAACCATATTTTTTCAGTAGTGCGTCTATATTTATACCCTGCTCTTTAGCCACCTCTTTGAGCTTTTCTGTAAATGTTTCTTCTGTTACTCCAGCTTCGCCTATCTTATTCATGAGATTGTCCCATTTTGAAGTTAAGCCACTGAATAGTGTTTTTACATTTATCTTCTCAACTAGCTTATTAGCATAATTGATAAGTTTGGCTACTCCCTTGGAGGCACTTTCTACAAACGGAAGTGTTATCTCTTTTATATCATTTATTTTCAATCGAACAGTGTTAAGTATCCTGACTAACGGTCCATTCTGTTCTATGAGTGGCTTATAGAAATTCGCACCAATCTTTGCAAGCGCTGACTTAACATTAGCAAATGCACCCTCTACAGTTTCATTAGCTTTCTTGGCATGCTGACCATACTCTTTGAACATTACTTCTGAGAAAGTATTAAAATCGATCTCACCTTTTGATACTTTGTCTCGAATATCTGCTTCGGTAGTATTAAGCGCTTTAGCCAATGTAGCGGCGGCATTCATACCTCGTCCAGAAAGCTGGAGTAACTGATCGCCCATCATTCGTCCCTGACCAGAAATCTGGGTATATATACGGCCTATATCTTCGTAACTACTTCCAGTCATTGCCGCCAGGCCGGATATACCCAATAATGCATGTTTCATGCCGTCACCAGCCCGCATACCTGACGCTGCCAACTGTGCCGCCACACTAGCCGCTGCATCAAGACTGTACGCAGTTCCCGACACACCATAGTCGACATCTTTCATTATCGATGCTACCTGTTTTGCATCATTATCCAACAATCCCATAAGCTTGAAGTTTGCCTGGTCAAGTTTCATGGCTCTGCTGAGACCGCCGCCTGATATAGCCTGCTCAACAAAGTTTTTTGCTTTGGTAACAGATGCCATGACGGTGCTTGTAAGGTTCTGCACAACCTGCATTCCAGCTATACCCATAACTGAAAATCGCTTCCTGAGGTATTCGACATTCGATATGAGACTGTCAAATGACACGCTCTTGGCAGCGCTATCTATAGCTTGAAAACTTTTCTCAGAACCTCTAAGCTGAAGTTTTTCTTTTAATCTATCCAATGATGTCATGGTTGTTTTGGCATTAGTTTCAAAGTTTTTGTTGTCAAATTTCATTTCAACAACTTTTTCGTCGATTGTGTTACTCATCCACTTATCACATCCTTCCATGCATCATTTGCTATTTGGTCAAAAATAGGCCGGATAGCAGGATTGATATAATCTCTTCCTTCTACCCAGCCCCCAGTACCGGTTCCGTGTCCGTATTGCAGTATCACAGCTATCGGAACCCCTTCATTCACGTTTGAATTTAAAAAAGAGATTGTAGCTGTTCCGTTCTGGTTTTCTATCTTGTAATACCATGAGTTGGCGGTTTCTCCTGAGTCCACAGGTGTTGCTGAAGCCAATGCTTCTACCCCAGCTCTGCCATACCTGTTGAGCTTTCCAAGACGTATTCCTTCTTTGGCTCGTTCAAGAAAACTCGTAAGTTTTGAGAAGTCGCCTTTCTGCTTAAACTGAATAGCACTCATACAATCCCCCTATCTGGTCACCCCTTCGTGTGCCATTTTCTTTTTCTTTCAGCATTCAGCTTTGCATAGTAATTCAGAGTCTCTGCTTCCGACCGTTTTTTCTGTGGTTTGTTCTCTTCCTCGAATATCTTGAGCAATGTCATTAATCGATTGAGGTGCCATTTCTCGCATTCAATAGGAACACCAAGACTAAACATGCAGAAATATAAATACTCTGATGTTATGAACTTGCTATTATGTTTTTTGGTCGTAACCATTTCATTGAATGTTGTTGCGGTCATGGGGTCATTAATATAAGAAGAAATCTCTTCTATATTTCGCTGAGATAAAGCGAGAAACACTGAATCTTTCACATTTTTTGTGATTGTCATGCATTTGAAATAGTCAAGTATTTCTGTTGCCGAGTGCTGAAGTTTTGGGTCAAGATACGCTTTGTGATGTTTCTCTTCCCATTTTGAAAGTGACACCAAGGAGTGCTCCATCTGTATCGTGGTTTCTGGAATCCACAAAAACTGATTTGTATTCTCATTGAATATTTCAGTTTTCGGTACAGTAATCTGAAGCACTCTGGATCACCTCTCTATTACACGCTTGCTAATACGTTTGCCGTATTATTCATAGCTGTTTTTTTCATTTCCTCTGACACCTTTTTAGGCATGATACCGTTTATAAAGTTCGCCCCTGCCTCATCATTAGTAGCCAGCTCCATAAAAAGCTGATCATACATTGGTGTCGCAATAAAATTAAGATAAAGCGGATTTCCTTTTTCATCTGTCTTACGGAATGACTTACCATCTGGGGCAAGCTCGCCATATGATTTGCAGATAACCTCCTTGAACACCTTGATAATCTCGGTGGTGTCCTTTGCATCTACAATCTTCTGAAGAAGCTTATCTAAACCGCCCTTTTCTGAAAGTGCCATCTCCGTAAGCTCTGCTTCGCTTAGGTGGAAGTATTCATCCTGCTTGATCTTGTTTCCTTCATAGTCTTCATATTCAAATGTCTTCTTTAACATATTGTTTCCTCCTTAATAAAAAGTCCCCAACACATCTGATCTGACATGCTGGGGGCTACAAAAATTCATTATTGCAGACAGAATACTATGCTGCCTGTGCTCCTGTGATGATCTGTGCGATCTCATCTGGAAGTGGAAGTCTTGGATCTGTGGTCGCATCACCGTAAAGAACCTTCTCGATAGCTGCCATAGCTGCCTCTCCAACATCAACACTTGAGATCTCAAGGTATGCTGTAGACTTACTGCCCGTTACAGCAACTGGTGTTGTTGAAAGCTCGTACGACATGGTTGATGCCTCTGGGCTCTCGTTTGTTGATGAGTGAGTCTTGGATGATGGCTTTGCCACTGCACCATAGATAATATGGATCTTGTATCCATACTCGTCTTTCTTGGTATCATTTCCCAGGATTGTCTGGTAGGTCATACCAAATGTTTTTCTATCCTGCTGACGGATTGTTACACCCTTTGCAATTGTTTTCTTACCATCACAGGCATCAAACTCATCTGGTGTGGTATAACACTCAACTGTAGCTCCGAAGTCCTCTGCTGAATACAGTGAAAGATACTTCTGATTATCTGCATAGATCTTAGTCTCTTCTCCGCCTGATGGGTTCTCAGCTACTGAAGAAAGACCATTCCATGCTACTCCATTTGGGTATGCACCAGTTTCATCCTGAAGGTATAATCCACCCTTGGATACGCCTGTCTCATAAAACTTCTGCCCCATTGCATCCCAAACCATTGCTTTACTTGCCATAGTTTTTATCTCCTTTTCTAACAATATAGTGTGAATACGTTGTGATGAAGGTTAGACGCCCGGTAATGCCTGTCATGGGTGCAGTAAGGCACCTCAAGCAGTTTTTCTACCACCGAAATATCTGGATCCTTTGAAATCACAACTATTTCATAGCAATAAAAAACGGAGTAATTTGAGTTATCGGCTCTTTTACTCCGTATGTTTGTTCTTTGATATCTAATTGCAGGGTATGACATTTTTAACGTCTCAGGGGGTTCATAATACACGTTCGTACTGCCCAATAACCCAACGAGTAGGGCATGCAGTTCAAGTCTGCTCATCTTCTGTATACACCTCCCCGATTGTCAAAAGAAGTCTAGGGTACTGAGAAGCATCAATCTTATCGACCTGCCACTTAGTACCCATATACTCTGCATATATGATGTTTGAGCAATTCTCAATGTGGCGTGGATCTGCCAGTATAGACAGGGTGACATCATACTTAATGTTCCTGTTAATACTCTCTCCAGATGACTGCCTTCGATAATAATTATTCATGGCATCGCCATAATAATTACGGGCATATATCTTTTCTTCCCAGTACCCTGGTTTAGTCTCAACAGTTTTTGAATACCCTATTTCACCATACCATTTAGCCATTTTGAATTTCTCCTTATCTGATCTACTCGGACTTAACTGTTGCCAGCTTAGCTGTGGTAGATGTAGTCGAATCTGTAGTTACGTATGTAACTGTAGCAACATTTTTCTTAACTTCGCATGATACAGGGGGATACTGAATGCCTGTGGCATCAACAATAATCATCCCCTTGATGAATGCATCCTGAAGATCTGCTGCACTGATTTTCTTAGTACAGTCTGCATCTGCATATGCAAATGTGTCAGCCGCCTTTGTATAAACCTTTCGTACGGCTACATTTGTATCTGTGGAATTCATGAAAATCTTATCCATTTCTGTATTCTCCTTTCATTGACTTAGGCTACTGGCTCCTCGAGAGCAATAGCTGAATATGGCTTTGTGAGGGCTCCTGATATACGTGTCTCAAGCAGGTACTTGTATCTGTTGAAATCGATATCAAAGTCGTCAAACTTTGTAACCTCACCACCTTTTGTTGCACCAAATGTGTAATCGGCAAGATTTACAAAGATGCCAAGGAGCTTATGCTTCTTGGACTTATCATCAACTCTGATAAGACCCTCAAACTGCTCTACAGTATGAATCTCGTTTACGTTGAGTGCTGCTGCAAGGTCTGCCTTTGAGTTGTAGATTCTTCTACCATTCAGGTCTCTTGCAAGGAGCATTACATTAAGTGCATGTGGAGTGCAGTAGTAATCTGGTGTGCCCGAACCCTTGAACTGCTCTCTTGAATACAGAGCTGCCTCGATAAGAGCCTCAGCATAAACATAATTCTCGCTGAAGTTAGCACCGGTGTTTGTTCCCTGGAGCTTTGTCTTTGCTGCTGCAAAATCTACATCCTGCTTGATTGTATAGAAGTCGTCATCGTGCCAGATCGATCTAATGTGATCCTCATGAATCTTATCAGCATCTCCGTCATCTCTTCCATCACCAACAAGAGCTGCAAGTGCCAGAGTCTCGTCAAGTGAATGTCTCATGAGATTCCACTGATATGCAACTACGTCAAAATCTGTGATATCAACAATATCATCTCTCTGGAGCTCATCCTTGATGTATACTGTCTGTGGATCTGTAGTTCTGCTGATAAGCTTGATAACATTTGAGTTTGTCTTATAGTCACCCTTCTTCTGGTAACCGTGTGAAAGCTCCTTCTTTCTTGCATCAGCATTTCTCGTTCTTATTCTGGTGTAAGGACTCTTATGAATCTTGCTCATTACGGCGCCAACCCATGTCTGATCTCTCTCGAGAGTATCTGGCTCGCCCTTCTTAACAAGCTCAAACTCTGGGAAAAGCTTCTCAACTTCCTCGTCAGCAAAAGCGCCGTGAGCAAGAGTATCGCTCTCAGCTGCAAAATCCTTGAGGGCCTGCTGGAATGAACCAACATTACTCTTCTTTGCGTTCTCGATGATTGTTCTCTCATCAAAGTGTGAAAGAGCTGTACCCTCGCACATCTCGTCCTGATCAAATACGTTATGTTTTACCATGTCTTCCTCTCCTTTGTTATTCTCTTCTGCCTGAGCAACTGCTGTTCCCACAAGGAAATCAACAACTTTCTTCTGCTCATCGTTTAATGTGTTGTACACATCCTGAACAGTCTTATCATCACCTGACTGCGTAGGATTCTCTGTGTTCTTGTTATCCTCCATTGGTTTAACCTCTTCTTTCTTATCGTCTGAGTGATACAGCACAATTCCTCCAACACCATAATCTGCAATAAATGCGTCTTCTCCGTCTTCGCCGTGTGCCATAACAAAATCAATAGTTGCCCCTGGATTAGCACCAGCTAATACCAGACTTAATTCTCTGATCACACCGTGAACTACATTTGAACCGGCATGCTTGAGCTTGTTAGCATATATGGAAAGTGATCTCACGTCTCCATGCTTTACTAACTCCTTTGCATCTCTACCTGCCTCTGTGTCGTTGAACACGCCATATGCATAAACACCATCTTCTCTATTCTCGAGAAGAGCATGTCCCAACACTGCCCCTGGTGAATCGTGATCATGATTCCAGACAATCGGAACTACTGCTCCGTCCTGGTCCTGAAATGCATTCTTCTTGATAGTTCGGCCATCACTGCATAACAAATCGTTTCGTGTGGCCCAACCACTGAAATCGTATTTATCCATTTTGAATTTCTCCTTCCTGATACTGTTCTGGGTATTCCTCGTAATCCTGTGGCTCTCCATCGTTTGGCTGAGCGATATTGCTGTTTATGAGCTGATCGGCCTTAGGGTCTGACGATGGCATCATACCGATGATCTGACGAATCTCGTTAGACGTCATAATCTCGTTTCGTGTAAACTTATCCGCAATTTCTGCTATATTGCTTACTGGAACTAACTTGAATGGGTCTTTGAAGAATGTGATTGACTGCCCCTGACTGAGAGCAGTCTTTGTTAAGAACTTTCTTTTAAATTCATCAGCGATTGCCGATGCGATTGGCTCTATAGTTCTGCTGTTGTAGTTCAGCATAGTCTTCTCATCTGCTGTGCCATCAAGGACACTCTGAGTAATACCTAACTGTGCATAAAGCTGTTCCTGAAGAGTCTCTATTTGCTTCAAAAGATTGTTTTCAAGAGATCGATTAAGCTGTGTTATCTTTTCGGTACCGTCTGCGTAAGCAATTCCGTACTTAGATCCAGATAACTGTTCTTCGATTTCCTGACGTCTCCGGTTCGCTTCTTGTCTCTTCTGTTCAGTTTTTATGATGTATGGTAACTGGATTATAAGATCGAGTTTTCCAGATGCTGTCTGCTCATCAGTTATGTCTAAAAGACTCAACTTACGCGCAAGACGCTGATAGACTGAGTTATACTCATTAATTACTGCGTACATAGGATTTTCTATGATAGCTACAGTACGCTTTGGAAGGATTACTTCTCTTTTTTTACCGGTTCGTTCATCGTATAGCCGAATCCGGACTTTATATGGATACCATTCTACGATTTTACCAACACGCATTGATACTATGTCGTATGAATCTGTGATCGTCGGATTGTAAATAGTATCTACTGGGACTACAGCCGCTACACCTTCGTCGAACATCGTTAGTACAAGATCTCGAATAAATGACCTACTTGTTTGGTCAAGATTTGCCTCTAATGTAAGACATGTATTGAGTCCTGTTTTCATCTCAGACTTATATCTTGAATTATCATCCAGGGTACAATGCTTGAATCCTATCTGCTCTACATCTATTGCGATTCTATTGAATATTGATGTGATGATGGATCGTTCATTACCTCTGGTTAGTCGGACTCTGTCTGGTCGTGATGAATAACTGCTCCCGGAATAATATCCCGATGTTGGGTCCTTGTTCATAAAGGCATTCCAACCGTTTTTCACCCTTTCGGGTAATCTATATGTTGCCATTTTGAATCCTCCTTAATTAAGGTTTAGCTAACGCAACGTGGTTCCCATATTCACACCTTCCATAAAGGCGTGAAGGCTTGCGCTCCCGGCTTCCATTAAGGCGTACTGTCTACTCATAATACCAAGCCCGACCATACCTGCCGTTCGCATTATTGCCTTGGTCGTTTCTCTGTATCGTGTTATCTCCTGCTTAGATATATCTGAATACTTCTTCTTATACTTTTGCTGCTGGGTGGCTAATCTCTGTTTCTGAAAATTCATGTTTTCAGAATGTTTCTTAATTTCTGCCTTCTGTTTTTCAATACGATTATTAGTACGCTGTATCTTTCGGGCATAATGACTTGCTCCTGCTACGCGGATAATACTGTTACCGCTCGTTCTTTCTTTTCTATGCCCCCATCTCATTCCAACTACACCATGATGGTAGAGTTCTTCTGAAGGGACTAAATAATACTGTGGCATTACACATCCTCCTTAATCAAAAGCTTCACGATTAAGCTTGTATGCAACATAGGCATCCATCATAGCCGCCACTGCATCTATCTTCTGCTCATATCGTTTCTTCAATAATTTTCTATTACCATTTGTGTCTTCGAGAGTTATGCAATTACCCATAGCAAATGTCATAAGCTCTTCATCAAACAAAAGGAGTCTGTCCTCAGCCAATTTTTTCAACTCGCCAAGAGGTACAGACTCGGTCTTCGCTCCCTGTATTACCTTTTCTATTCCGAATGGACCGTTTTCACGTTCCCATCTTTCTACAAAATCCCTCGCATTATATGGGTCAAAACCGAAAGCTCTTACGTCATAAGAACACTGACAAATGTAACTATCCAGGTCATCATATACTTGCATCATGTCTAGTACTGTTCCTGGCATTACCATTAGACTGCCTTCTTTTATAAAAGTTTCGTATTTCTGGCGCATAGCCGCAGGGAGTTTGAACAATGTCTTTTCAGTTATATAGTTTCTGGTTTTTATACCAAAAGCCCCTGTTGACAATGGGAACAAAAATGTGAAAGCACAGAAATCATCGCCTTGCGATAAATCAGCGCCCATAGAACAAGGCATCTCCCAGAAATCTCTTTTACGATGCGGGAGTGTCTCATCATAAGTAAAGTAATACGTGTATCCTTCCATAGGGATACCAAAACGTTTTGCCAAAATATCATTACGTGTTGCTGGGGCTTTTTCAGCTCTCTCAACATCATCCTGATATGTCTCATACGTCACTGTCTTACCAAGATTTGGATTGGCTTTGAGCCACATCTCTGGCTTTGCTACTTCTTCGATTGAGTCGAGTTTATACCACCAGATAGATGTGTGTGGCGCACTATACTCACCTTTAAGAATAGACATCAATTCCATTTTGATTGTGTCACCGCTGCCATTACGGACCGTTCCCTCTGAACTAATTGCCACTATGAGGTAATCATTGTTGCTAGTACTTGCATCGCCCTGCTCTTTAGCAGCTCCCTGTTCAATAGATCCTATGACATCCTCACGTACATCACCAGACAACCACTCATCTATAGTTGCCACTTTGATTCTCATTCCCTGAAGAGCGTCAATGCTCATTGGTCTAATCTCAAGAATCGATCCGGTCAAGAAATTCTGAATACCTTTCTTTGTGCTTGCCAGCTTAACTCTGCGTGCTTTTGAACCAGTTGTATTCTGTAATGATCCCTCTGTAAGGAATTTATACAATGGTCCTCTAGCCCTAGCTATTGCAGTTCTGAAAGGCGACATGACCTCTTCAGCCTGAGCCATTCTTGGTGCAACCGTGACCTGATGTGTTGTTGATTTATCGACATTGAGGAAGTAATTCTGGATGCATGATGCATACATAGATTTAGCTGCACCTCTGGCAACTATGAGATACTGCTTTCGGATAAGTCGTTTCTTTATACGTTTCTTTACATACCTACCGCCATGATTGTCTTTACCTGGAACGTATATACTACGCTCGACAAAGTAGTACCAACCAAATATCTGCTCTGCCCAAAGCTTAAAAGTGAACAGCAAGTGAAGATCTTCACCATTGGTGAGTGTCAATTCGTTCTCACAATAATGCACAAAACCGTTTATAGCCTGGTCGTCATAGTAAACTCCAGGATTAGCTATGAGCGCATCGATTCGGTTCATTTCCATCTCTATCTCTTTACAGACAGGAATTTTACCGGCTATGACATCATCTCGGAACTGACCATAATAAATAGGTGTCGCGGTGTTCGATAAACTCATGACATCACCTACCCATTATCGGTCTTCTTATCCTTCTTCTTATCTTTTTCTTTTTCACCGATAATAGGAAGTCGTTCATCACCTGTTTTTTTGGTATTATAAATCTTAGCAAAGTTATTCCATCCGTTTATACTGTTTGAAGTAACGTCGTTCATCTTCTTACTCCATTTATTAAACGAATCAAGGAATTTCTCCCCACGACCTATCTCTTTTGGGATGAGGGATGAAATATTCCGTTCAAGCACCAACCTACGATATGCGGAATCCAACTCATTAGTCGAGAAAAGATCAGCATGTTTGTATAGTTCTTTCGCTGATCTACTTTTAAGAATCTGTTCCTTTTGTTCTTCCACCGACAGCGGTTTGGATTTTGAATTTGAATTTGTAAGCCGATCGTGTTCATTTGCTAAACGATTATATTTCTTTGTGTTATCGGCCATTCTGTTTTCCACTGTACGAAGTCTTCTCTTTCCAGCAGTAGTCAAAGTTCCGTCTTTTCTCTGATAACGACGTATCCCCCATCGCATACCAAGAATCCCATGGTGGACTAATGCGTCAGAAGGGATCACATAATAACTCATATAATCACCTCCTTATTCAACAGCGACGTTGAGTCGCCATTCAAGTTCTGTTATTTGTCTGTTGATGGATTCGGTTATTACTGAACTGGTAGGTGGATCAAAAAGTAGACGCACCTTTAAGTAGATGTAGCTTTTTACAGCTTCAAGATTTGTAGAATCTGTTAGATACTCACCCCATGTCGTTGTCTTGTCACTTATGACAAAACCGTTTGGTGGACCTACGCCTATCTGATTAAGCGAGAAGAACACAGTGTTTATGTGCATTATTACATCCTTATCGAAAGGATCATAGTCCTCTGGTATACCAAGGAGCTTCTTGACGGATGTTAAAATACTGTCGTCCATATATACCCCCTATCTCTTCCACGGGCAAGTGTCGTATCTTGATCTGGTGATTGGTTCAGATACAAGTAGACTCCTGTCTCCGTAATGTATTGCGTTATGCGTGTTTCTTGTTACTGAAATGAGATACTCTGGATTAAGCAAAATATCGGTTGCATCCAGGATGTCTATTTTAGAAATTGGATTCATATGATGTATAAGAATATACTTGTCAATCTCATGGCCTGGCATAGATAAGTCGCACGCATTATCTCGAATAATTACTTTATCTCTAACACTGCGCCATTCTTTTGATTTGTAGAAATCTTGATTCAAATATCTATCGAATCCGAATGTGTCTTCCCCCACAATACCGGATAGCTTTAAATATTCGAATCGTTCCTCAAATGTCGGCATAGTGATTAGCTCTGAATATGTTCTAATCTTCATCGTAGTCATCACCTACTTCTCCAGAACCAGAGTAATCCATCATAGCTGCGATAGCCTGTTTATAAAGTTCATCCTGCTCTTCCAAACTCTTCATGCTATCTATCTTTGCTTGATTCAGTTTCTCTTCCGATCGCAACTTTTCCAATTCCAGCTGATACTTTGACGTGCCAAGTTTGAGGAAATGACATATCAATGTATCGGAAGCCGTATTATCACGTATTCTTTGTTCAGCAGTATTCATGGCTAAAGATATGATCTGATTCTCTCTTGCCTCTGGTGTAAGTGCCGGTCTGAAACTTTTAGGCTCTTCTGAGGTAGTTTTCTTGACCTTTGCCATGCTATCACCTGCTTTCAAATATGTTTATATGCACTTAGATGGTATTTGTAAGGACTTATGGGGCCTGTCCACGGATGGTTGGCGAACAAGAAATATGCAAACTTGAAAGGAGTTTTACTACAGGGATTTATATATAGACGGAGGAGTATCTACGTCCCACCACAGGTTATCCCATAAGCCCTTGCAAATATCATCTAAGCTGTTTTTCCAAATATACCCCCGGGGAATTTTTAAGGAGGCCGGCGATGACAGGAGGGGGTGCTGTTTTAGAG